>Ga0268261_10000546_pt1 | contig 23993 bp, 22 predicted proteins | sample TergutNc150P1_FD_190353 | JGI IMG/M metagenome (GOLD analysis project Ga0268261, IMG submission 190353) | Nasutitermes corniger P1 segment gut microbial community from laboratory colony in Florida, USA - Nc150 P1 (SPAdes) (version 2) | ecosystem: Host-associated > Arthropoda: Insects >...
GGTTGAAATTTATAAAATCTGAAAAAGAGGAGGATTTTGAAATGTTATCAGAACAAAAACCATTAATAAAAAAAGCGTATGGAGTATTAAAAGAGTTAAGTCAAGATGAGAAGACAAGATTACTTGCAGAAGCTAGGGAGGCTTACCAATGGGATATTGTTGCTAGTAATAGAAATGCTAAAGCTGAAGGTTTAAGAGAAGGTATAGAAAAAGGAGAAGAACAAAAAGCTATAAATATAGCTAAAAATATGTTAAAACGAGGGACACCTATAGAATATATTTTAGAAGATACAGGATTAGATATAAACACAATAAAGAAGTTACAAAACGAAAAATAAACAAGTATATACTTAAAATTTCGAGGTATATGAGCAAAAAAAAACCTTTTAGTGTAATTATAATTATAATAAAAACTAATTAGACAAAATAATATCAATAGAATTAATTAAAGCGATTAAGTCATTAGACCTAATCGCTTTCTTTTCTTTAAATAAAATATAATTTTAAGAAAAGAACCCGTCTATTCCTGTATTTCTTTTTTTAAATTCAAATCGGTGAGTATTGACACTTGACCCTAGTAGGTTTTTTCGTTCTTTTTTAAAGCTCTTATAATTTCTAATAATGGAACATTAAAAAACAGTTGACAAAATATTATAATCGTAATATAATAACTTAGATTTTGATAATTGAAACCACATATGTTCAAAATCTGTGTTGAACAATAAAAAAATTTTTTAGGGGGAATAAAAAATGTTAGCGATATTAATGTTAGTTCAAATAGTACCGTTAGGACATAAAATACCAGACGAAGTAGGTTATCCTGTTTTATAAAATATTGTTATTATAGAAAGGTGGCTGAAGTCATTTGAAAAAAATAGATAAATACGCAACTTTAGCTGTTGAAAAAGGAGTTAATATCCAGAAAAATCAGAAGTTATTTATCCGTTCAAGTGTTGATAATGCTGATTTTGCTAGAACACTTGCTGAATTAGCTTGGAAAAAAGAAGCTAAAGATGTTATTGTTCAGTGGTTTGATGAAAAAATTACTAGACAACGTTATCTGTATGGAGATAGTGATATTTTTGGAATAGAAGAAAAATGGTATATTGAATATATTAATAAGATAGTTGAAGAAGATTATCAAGTAATAACAATTCTTTCTAATAATCCAGAAAACCTTAAAGGGGTTGACCCTGAAAAAATAGCTAAAGAATCTAAAGCTATTTCAAAAATATCTAAACAATTTGCAGAAAAAATGATTAACTATGATATTCAATGGAATATCATTGCTCTTCCCTCTTCTGAATGGGCTGTAAAAGTATTTCCAAATGCTAAAAGCTCAGAGGAAGCAGTTAACTTAATGTGGGATGCTATCTTTGAAGTAAACCTCATAGATGATAATGACCCGACTGAAAATTGGGACAATCATATTAAAAATTTATCTGTACAAACTAAAAAAATTCAAGAATATAATTTTAAATCATTGACTTTTAAAAATAGTTTAGGTACAGATTTAGAAGTAGGTTTACCAAAAGAACATATCTGGGTTAGTGGTGATATAAAAGCTAAAACAGGTAATCGTTTTATACCTAATATTCCTACATACGAAGTCTTTACTGCACCTCATAGAGATAAAGTAAACGGAGTAGTATATGCTACAAAGCCATTGATATACATGGGTAATGTTATCGATAATTTCTGGATTAAATTTCAGAATGGTAAAGTAGTAGAATACAAAGCCGAAGTAGGAAATGAATTGTTAGAAAAATTGCTAAAAATTCATCCAAATGCAGACTTCTTAGGTGAAGTGGCACTTGTACCACATTCAAGTCCGATTTCAAAATCAGGCTTGCTGTGGTATAATACTCTATATGACGAAAATGCTAGTTGCCATATAGCTTTGGGTGCCGGTTATACGTCTACATTGGCAGGAACTAAAAACCTATCCGAAGAGGAGCGAATGGCAAAAGGATTAAATCAAAGTCTAAGCCACAATGACTTTATGATTGGCTCTGAGTGCCTAGATATAATAGGAAAAACTCAGGACGGAGAAGAAGTCCAAATTTTCAAAAAAGGCGAATGGGTTATTTAAAGTTAATTCATCTAAAATAATTGTAATCACTAAAAAGCACCAAATCTTTTAAAGATTTGGTGCTTTAAACAGTTCCTATAGGTTGTCCACTAAACACCAAAAACAAAATCTCCTTTTAAAAATAATCAAATAAGAAAATTATAATTTTAACGTTGTTTCCAGAGAAATTTCAACCATTGTTTCAAATCCTCTTTCTCTTTCTTCTGCAGTAGTTTCTTCTCCACCTACTATATCTGAAATAGTAAGTATAGTTAAAGCATTTTTACCAAGTTTAGCTGCATTCATATATAGTGCTGCAGCTTCCATTTCTATTGCCAATATGCCCATTTTTCTCCATTTTTCTATTGCTTTTGTATCTGCATTGTAAAAAATATCGCTAGATAATATATTACCTACATGATAATTAATTCCTTTTTCTTCGGATAATTTACTAGCATTTACTAATAAATTATAGCTTGCCAAAGGTGCAAAGGTTCCAGGTAAACCATATTGAACAGCATAATTTGAGTTTGTACTAGCTCCTTGTGCAATTACAATATCACGTAATTTTATTTTTGGAGATATTCCTCCTGCCGTTCCAACTCTTATAATATTTTCTACATTATAAAAATTGAAAAGTTCGAAAGAGTATATTCCAATAGATGGCATACCCATACCTGAACCTTGCACACTTATTTCTACTCCTTTGTATTTTCCGGTAAATCCAAGCATATTTCTAGTTTTGTTGTATTGTTTTACATCTGTCAAAAAATTTTCGGCAATAAATTTTGCACGAAGAGGGTCTCCGGGCATTAAAACTGTTTTTGCTATTTCATTTTTATTTGTTGCTTCTATATGTGCTGTAGGTATCATTTTATCTCCTGTATTTTCAATTAAAATTATTTATTTTAATAGTGTAACATATGTTTTGTAAATTGCAATTTTTCTAGAAAATTATTAGGAAATTTTATTTAAAATTTTTCTATTTTGTTCTATTTCTTCTGTTATTTTAAAACTGGCAGCTTTCTCATTATACTCTTTGGCTTTTTCTATATCTCCTAGTTTATAATAACAAACACAAATTTCTATATTTGGAATATATCCATAGTAATCGATTAGCTTAAAACTTAGGATATCTTTATCTTCTACTTTCGTTGCAAGTTTAAACCATTTAATAGCGGTATTATAATCATTTATTATATCTTTAAAATAATGACCTATTCTACAACAAATTTCTGCTCTAGGGCTATCCCACATAAAACTTTTTATCAATACTTCTAATATTTTTTCTTTTTCATTCAATATTTCGTATATCATTGACAAATTAAAAATTGCCATTATGATATCCTCATACCAACCAAGATTACTGTTTATAAATTTTTCAAAATAATACGCAGACTTTATCCATTCCTCATGATTTTGTAATTCTCGAGCATAATAATACATTTGTCTTAGTGTAAAAGATATTCTTTGTTTTTCTATATTTTCATAAATCTCTATATTTCTTCTACTTTTTATATCTATTTTTTCTTTTTTATGATGAATATATATATCAGAGTGAAAAATATTTCCCTCTAGAGGTATAAGTTCGTGTACTGGGTCTATCCATTTATAATTTTTTTCTTTTTTGAATATTCTTTCCCGAGTAACAATTAAGTTTGGATTTTCTTTTTCGTCAAAATCTGTTATATATTTCATTGTTACTATATCTGTTTCTTTATTAATAAATTTTTTTAAATTTATCATTTCTTCTATGTATTTTTCCGGAAAGATATCGTCTGCATCTAGCCACATCTGGTATTCACAATTTGCTTTTGAAAATGCAAAATTTCTTGCAATTGAAAAATCATGACACCATTTAAAATTATATATATTTTCTGTGAATTTTTGAGCAATTTCTATAGTGTTATCTGTAGAACCTGTGTCTACAATTATTATCTCATCTACAACATTTTTTATACTATTAAGACATCTACTTAGCGTTTTTTCTTCATTTTTTACTATCATACACAAACTAATTTTTATCATTTTATCTCCTATATAAAAATTTTAACAAAATAATTATTTACTACATATTATTTTTGTTTTAATAAAAATTCTCATTAAAAAAATTTTAAAAAAAAACAAAAAATTTTTTTATATATAGTATATGATATTCAATTATTTTTATGGTATAAGTATTTCTGAAGATACAAGACTTGATATCAAAGGTGTGGGGTAATCTCCCCCAAAGTTTTAATCTTTTTTTTACAGTAAATATGTGTTATAGTCTATCTATGGAATATGAAATGAAAAAAATTAAACTATTGAATGATAGCATGATAAACAAAATAGCAGCAGGTGAAGTAGTAGAAAGACCAAATTCTGTTGTAAAAGAACTTGTTGAAAATTCTATCGATGCAGGTGCCTCTGTGATAACAATAGAAATAAGCCAAAATATTATAAGAGTTTCTGACAATGGTATCGGTATCCCATATGATGATGTAGAAATTGTTTTTCTTAGGCATGCTACAAATAAAATAGAAAATATAGAAGATTTAGAAAATATATTAAGCCTTGGTTTTCGTGGTGAAGCTATGTCTTCCATATCTGCTGTTTCAAAATTAGAATTAATAACAAAGAATATAAATGAAGATATGGGAACAGTGGTAGAAATTGTAGGAGGTAAAGTAGTAAAAAAACAACGTATAGGGGCTGCTAAAGGTACGTCTGTAATAGTTCGTGATTTGTTTTTTAATGTACCTGCAAGGCTAAAATTTTTAAAAAAAACAGCAACAGAACAAAGCCATATTACAGATACAATAGAAAAATTTATACTTGGTAATCCTAATATAACGTTTAATTATATATTAAATTCGAAAAAAAGAACCTTAGGGGGTAGAGGACTAAAATACGCTATATATGAAATATATGGAAAAGAGTATTATAAAGATTTGATAGAAATAAATAAAGAAAGTAAAGATAATATTTTTATTAGTGGTTATATTGGGAAACCGATTTTATATAGACAAAATAGAAGTTTTGGGAATTTTTTTATAAATGGCAGATATATAAAAAATAAAATATTACAAAATGCTGTTGAAGATGTCTACAAAACTAAATTACCTATATCTAAATTTCCTGTGTATGTTTTAAACATAAAAATAAATCCAAGCCTTGTAGATGTAAACGTACACCCAACAAAACTTGAAATACGTTTTCAAAATGAAGAAAAAATTTATAATCTTTTGTATAATAATTTAAGAGAATCTTTAGACAACGATATTCTAATTCCTGATTTGTCTCTAGTATCGAAAAATAAAAAAGAAGATAATATATTTTTGGCAAAAACAAATCCTGTTTATAAAGCAGCAGAGATTAAAAATTTTCCAAAAGTATCATTTAAAAATCCTATAAGTTTTGATAAATTTAAAGACGATGAAATTTACAATAATTATATACAAGATAGTAAAAAAGTCGAAGTGAAAACAGAAGAAACATCAAGTTTATCCTTAAATGAAATCATAAATATTTCTGAAAATCAGACCAGTAAAGAATCTTTTTTTGAAGATTATAAATTGATAGGTTCTTTTTTTGATACTTATTTAATAATTGAAAAAAATAGTGAATTGTTTTTTATAGACCAGCACGCTGCACATGAAAGAATATGGTACGACAAATTGATAGAACAAATAGAAAACAATCAGCCTATCTATCAAATTCTTTTAACACCAATTAAAATAAATTTTAGCTCCACAGAAGAAGATATTTTTATAAGATATAAAGATGATTTTTTTAAACTTGGTTTTAAAATAGAAAATATAGCAGAAGGCTCTTTTTTTATAAGAGAAGTACCATTTTTTATAACAATAAATTATAAAGATGTTCTTTTTGAAATATTAGAAAAAATAAAAAACAACACAAAAGAAAAATTTGATACAAACAAATTAGCAGGTATAGCTTGTAAAGCAGCAGTAAAGGGTAAAGATAAACTTGATATTTTGGAACAGAGGAAACTTATCGATGAATTAATAAAAACTAAAAACCCTTTTACTTGTCCACACGGAAGACCAACAATTGTAAAATTTACAAAATATGAGATAGAAAAAATGTTTAAAAGAGTATGAAACTGAAATTAAAAGTGTATAGATTTTTTAGTTTCCTATTTTTTAAGTTATTTTCCTTAAAAATTACATTATTAAGAAGGTATATATGGAATTACTTATAATAGCTGGTCCTACTGCAAGTGGAAAAACTCAAATATCTCTAGATTTAGCAAAAGAATTAAATGGTGAGATTATTTCTGCTGATTCCATGCAAGTTTATAAATATATGGACATTGGTACAGCTAAAATTAAAAATAAACAGGGTATACCACACCATCTTATAGATATTGTTTACCCAGATTATAATTTTTCTGTTGCAGATTTTCAAAAAAATGCAAAAACTTGTATAGAAGATATTAAAAACCGGGGAAAACTACCCATTTTAGTGGGTGGTAGTGGATTTTATATTAATTCTATTTTATACAACACAACTTTTGATGAAAATAGCAAAAATATAGAATACAGAAATGAACTTTATAAAATAGAAGAGAAGTTAGGAACAAATTATCTTTACAATATGTTACAAAAATTAGATAAAAAATATGCAGATGCTAATCAAAGTAATAAAGCTAGACTTGTAAGAGGATTAGTTTATTTTTATGAAACAGGTAAAAAAATATCCGACTACATAGAACAGCAAAAAAAAGAAAAAAATAATTTTACATTTAACTCCAAATTATTTATACTAGATATGGAAAGAGAAACTTTGTATAAAAATATAAACAGAAGAGTAGAGATAATGATAGATGAAGGATTAGTAAATGAAGTAAAAAGTTTGTTAGATATGGGATATTCAAAAGAAAGCACTTCCATGTCTAGTATAGGTTATAAAGAAATGGTAAATTATATAGATAGGAGTATATCGATAGATAACGCTATAAACAACATTAAACAAAATACAAGAAGATTTGCTAAAAGACAAATAACATGGTTCAAAAATAAAACAGAGGGCATATGGATAGAAAACAAAACAGAAAAAATACTCTCTCTTTTGAAAAAATAGGATTTAAAAATAAGAAAAATATCAAAATTTATGAAAAAATATATATATCCAAAAGTGTGAAAAACAAAAGCAGGATAATAAGAAGACTAAAGAAAAATAAAAAAAATTCTGGATATTTTTTTATTTGTATAAAAAATGGAAATGGTCTTTTGAGCATACTTAGTGATAAAGATTTCAAAAAAAACAAAGAAGATTTTGTAATAGGAATAGCAAAAAATAAGACAGAAGCATTTTTACTAACATTAGAAATAATTAGTGATTTTTATAATAAATATAGAGATTTCTCTAACTTTAAGCAAATGTTATAATTTTTCCGAGAAATATATTCGAAAAAACTATAATAAAAAATTAAACTTTGTATTTTTATTTTTTATTACTAAAATGTATTATAAAATTTAGGAGTAATTATCATGAAAAAAGTTTTTGCTACTCTAAGTGTTATAGCACTCGTTATTCTACTTCTTTATATTTCTATACATATACCTACTTTTTCTATTTCGACATATGAAAACCATTATATAGAACATGGCACTTCTGAACTTATTTCTGTTTCTTTTGATGATTTGATGATTGTAACAAATAGACTTCTAGGATATATAGGAGGTATATATGATGATTTACAAATAACTATAGAAGTAGATGGAGTATATCGATATTTTTTTAACCAAAGAGAAATAGATCATATGGTAGATGTTCTTTTACTATTTAGAATAGGAAGAATCCTTATGGTAATATCTATTATTAGCCTTGTTTTACTATGGTTCTGGTCATATAAAAATAGATATTTAGATTATTTTATCAAAAAAAATTTTATTGGATTTTCTATTGTTATTGGATTTTCTATTGTTATAATTTTATTTTTTTATATAGATTTTGTTAGATATTTTCATTTGTTTCACGATATATTTTTCTTTTTCGATACAGAAAGACTGTGGCTTCTAAATCCTTCTACGGATTTGCTTATAAATATAGTTCCATATAGTTTTTTTATAAACATATTTATAAAAATCGGCACAATATTTATATCATCTGTGCTTGCAATATTTATTATTACTGGTTTTTATACATTTAGAAAGGGTTTTGAAAAATGAGTATAAGGCTTATTTTATTCACTATATTAAAATGGTTATTATTCATTTTGGCATTTGCTATTTTACTTTTATTATTGCCTATTATCCTTATTTTTCTTTCTACTTCAATAAAATATAATTTATTTGCAAAAAAAGAAGGAAAATTTGTTTCTCATGGACAAATAACTTATTTTTTCAAAATGCTAAATTTTACATTTGTATTTGATTTTGAAGAAAATTTTAATTATAAAATAAATTTTTTTGGAAAGAATTTATCTTTTGACAATTTTAAAAAACCTAAAAAAAATCGAAAAATTAAAAAATCGAAAAAAATTAAAAAAAATAGTAAAAATAAAAAACATGAAAATCTAGCTTTTGAAAATACTAATATAGAAATAAAAAATATAGAAAATGAAAAACCAAAAATAAATTCTGAAAATATAGATACAGAAGAACTTATAAAACAAATTACAAACACTAAAAAAGATAGTAAACTAAAAATATTTCAAAAAATCAATAATTTTTTCTATAAAATAAAAAATAGAATTTTTGATATAAAAAAAATGTTTGACGATATACAGACTATTTACAATAAATTCAAAAATTATCATGACAAAGATGATATTATTAAATATACGAAAAAATTTTTTGAGAAATTTATTAAATCTTTAAAACCTCGAAAAATAGATTTAAATATGGAAGTAGGTATAGGTGCATATGAAACAGGTATATTACTTGCTGTTATAGCTATTATCTTGCCAAAACTTAGCTATAATGTTGTAGGAAATTTTGAAAGAACTATGATAAAAGGGAATTTTTATATTGATGGCAGGATACGTATTATAAAAATTGTTACTTTATGTGTAAACTTTTATTTAAAAAAACCAATAAGAAAACTTATAAAAAGTTTTATAACTAGAGAAAAACAAAATATAAATTAGGAGATTAGTATGAGTGAGATAAAAAAAGATTTAAACACAAACCTTGAAACATTATTTAATAATATGGATAATTTTGTAACATCAAAGACAGTAGTTGGAGATCCTATTTATTTGGGAGATTTAATAATATTGCCTTTGGTAGATGTTTCTTTTGGGGTTGGTGCTGTTTCTAGAAAAAAAGAAGAAAAAGAAAAAGTCTCAGGCGGTGCTGAAGGTGGTGGACTTGGTGCAAAAGTAATGCCATCTGCTGTTATTGTTATTAACCAAAAAACTTCCGATGTACAGCTTGTAAATGTAAAAAATCAAGATGCACTAGGAAAAGTAATAGATATGATACCAGGGATTTTCTCTAAAATTTCTGATAACATAAACAACAAAAAACAAAGTAAAGAAGAAAAAGAAAATGAAATAATGAAAGCAATACTGGAAAACAATAAAGATATAAAAGAAGAAATCTAACAAGTCGATTTTTTGATAAAAATATTAAAAATATGATATAATTCTAATATCTAAAAAACAACTCAAAATATTTTTATATTTTGAGTTGTAAATTTTATAATTTTACATAGAAGGGAACAATATGTATTTCAAAGATAAAATTAAATATTCTGTTTTAGACCTTGTACCTATTGCACAAGGCAGTAATATTAAAAAAGCACTTATTGAATCTGTAGAACTTGCAAAATATACTGAAAAATTAGGTTTTTTTAGATATTGGGTAGCAGAACATCATAGTATGCCTGGTATTGGAAGTGCAGCAACATCTATTGTAATGAATCATATAGCATCTAATACAAAAACAATACGTATAGGTGCAGGTGGTATAATGTTACCAAATCATGCTCCTCTTATTATAGCAGAGCAATTTGGAACGCTAGATGCATTACATCCAAATAGAATAGATTTGGGACTTGGCAGGGCACCAGGTACAAATCCTGAGACAATGCTTGCAATAAGAGGAGATGCCAAAAAAAACGGAAATGATTTTCCAGAAAAATTATCAGAGCTTAGAGCTTTTTTTGCTGGAAATCCTATATATAATGAAGTTCGTGCAATCCCAGGTGAAAATACAAATATTCCTATATGGCTTTTAGGTTCTAGTGATTTTAGTGCTATTTTAGCTGGTAAACTAGGACTACCTTTTGCTTTTGCGAGCCATTTTTCACCAAACAATACTAATATAGCTTTAAAATACTATTATGATAATTTTAAACCTGGAGTTTTAGAAGAACCTCATACTATGGTAGCTATAAATGTATTTGCAGCAAATACAAAAAAAGAAGCAGAACGAATATCTACAAGTTCCAAACAACAATTTTTAAGCCTAATAAGAAATAAACCAGCATTATTACCACCACCAGTAGACAACATGGATGAAATATGGTCTGAACATGAAAAATTGATTGTACAAAGTCAATTGAAAAATACAATAATAGGTGATGAAAACACCATCAAATCGAAAATACAAGAATTTATAAATATGACTAAAGCAAATGAGATTATTATAGTTTCTAGTGCTTTTGATATAAAAGATAGGCTAAATTCTTATAAAATAATAGCACAAGCAATGAATATTCGTGATTAACTTATAGGTATACAAATGTTTATGAATGTAATAGATATACAGAAAAACAGTATTGCTTTTAGTAGATTTTTTAAAGGTAAACTTCAAAACAATCAAAGCACTCAATTTGAAAATTTTGATTATCTAAAAAATATTTTAAAATCTAAAAAATCGCTAATTTTTAGCAAAAATATACTTATTTTAGATATAGAGGCACTTTATAAATTTATGACATATCCTAAAGTAAGAGAAAAAGAATTAAAATTGATTATTAAAAATTCTTTGGAAGATATATTTCCTATAAATATTCTTGACTATACAATATCTTACAGAATACTTGAAACTCTAGACAAAAATATAAATGTACTTTTTTGTGCTTTAAAAACAGAAATGATTAATAAATATATGAGCTTGTTTAAAGGAATTACTGTACACTATTTAGATTTAAGACAAAATTTTTCGAATATTTTTTTGGGTAACTTAGATAAAGGTAATATTACGAATGTTACTTTAAATACTAATCTTGAAGATTTAGAAGAAGTAAATATTAATTTCATAGAAAATGGTATTTTAAAGTTTATAGTTAAATCTGACTATACAAATTTAGATAGAATATTTAGCCCATATATATCTATATATGGACAAATATCTATTGAAAAAGCATATATACAAAAAGGTACTGATGAAATTTTAATTAACTATATAAAAAATCACGGTGTAGAAATAATATTTTATGATGATTTATTCAAAAATTTTGAAATTCCAAGAAATATAGATAAAATTTGGGGTTAATTTTAATAGTTATAGAAAGAAATTTAATATTATGCTATAATTATAGCATAATATTAAATTTAGTATTGAAAAATATACATATTTATTTTATAATGAGGAGAGATTATGTCTGATTTTGTAGGGATATTAATTGCAGCAGGTAATGGCACACGTATGAAGTCTAAAAAACCAAAGATGTTGCATAAAATATTTGACATAACGATGATAAAACATAGTGCTAGTACGCTTATATCAGCAGGAGCTTCTAGTATTATTATAATAGTTGGTCATAAAAGAGATATGGTAATAGAAGAAATAAAATCTTGGGATTTTAATATTCCTATTTCTATTGCTATACAAGAAGAACAATTAGGTACAGGGCATGCTGCAAAAATGGCTATACCATTTTTACAAAATGAAAAAGAAAATATAGTTATTATGTATGGAGATACACCACTTATACAAAGCAAAACTGTAAGATTTTTAGTAGACAATCATTCAAATAATGATAGAGATTTAACTATAATGTCTACTACTGTACCTGATTCTACTGGCTATGGTAGAATCATAAGAGAATCTTCTAAAAATATGACAAAAATAGTAGAAGAAAAAGATGCATTACCAGAAGAAAAAGAAATAAAAGAAATAAATCCGGGTCTTTATTGTTTTAATTCAGACAGCTTTAAATCTTCTATAAAAAAAATTAAAAATGATAATGCAAATAATGAATACTACATAACAGATACAATAGAAATTCTTATTAGTCTGGGATGTAAAGTAGATGCAGTTTTATCGGAGAATTATAGAGAGTTTATAGGTATTAATGACAAAATACAACTTAGTAATGCAACAAAAATAATGCAAAAACGCATAAACGAAAAACATATGCTAAATGGTGTAATATTGATAGATGAAAGAACAACATATATAAGTCCAAATGTTGAAATTTCAGAAGATGTAACGATATATCCAAACACTATATTAAATGGAAATACAAAAATCGAAAATGATTGCATTATAGGACCAAATGTAAATATACAAAATTCTATTATTGGTGAATTTTCTAAAATTCAAAACTCTACAATATTAGATTCCATTGTTGGAGATAATAATCAAATAGGACCATATGCTTATATACGTCCAAATTCTAAACTTGGAAACAATATAAAAATAGGAAATTTTGTTGAAGTTAAAAATAGTATAATAGAAGATAATTCTAAAGCATCGCACCTTACATATGTAGGAGATGCTGTAGTTGGTAAAAATGTAAATCTTGGCTGTGGTGTCATTACAGTTAATTATGATGGAAAAAATAAACATAAAACTACAATAAAAGATGGTGCTTTTGTCGGTTGTAATGCGAATTTAATAGCACCTGTAATACTAGAAGAAGACTCTTTTGTTGCAGCAGGTACAACAGTAACAAAAAAAGTAGATACCAAATCTCTAGCAATAGGGAGAACTAAACAATCAAATATACAAAATTGGGTAAAATAAACCATTTTGGGCTTTGAAAAACGGAGGATAAAAATGAAAGACTCTGGTAACTGCAGAGATATAAGGATTTTTACTTGTAATTCAAATAGACCACTTGCTGAAAAAATAGTGAAAAAGCTAGATGGTATCATAAAATCATATGAGGAAAGTTTTGAGTGTGAAAAAATTAAAGATATAACTCTTGGAAAATCGGATGTTAGTCGTTTTCAAGATGGAGAAATTTCACTAAAAATACATGAGAGTATACGTGAATGTGATGTTTATCTAATCCAGTCTACTTCAAATCCTGTTAATGATAATTTGATGGAGCTTCTTATTATGATAGATGCTGTTAAAAGAGCTTCAGCAAAACGTATTACTGCTGTTATTCCATATTATGGTTATGCTCGTCAAGATAGAAAAGTAAGAGCTAGAGACCCTATTAGTGCAAAACTCGTTTCAAATCTACTTACATCTGCAGGGGCAGATAGAATACTTACAATGGATTTACATTCTGCACAAATACAAGGTTTTTTTGATATTCCATTAGATAATTTACGTGGAATGCCTCTATTTTCTCATTATTACAAAAATAAATTTGACAATTTTGATGATATTATAGTTGTTTCTCCAGACTTGGGTTCTGTTTCTAGAAGTCGTGCTTTAGCAGAAAAACTAAATGTAAACTTGGCTATAATAGACAAACGTAGACCAAAAGATGATGTAACAGAAGTTGTAAATATAATTGGTAAAGTAAAAGGGAAGAAAGCAATAATAATAGATGATGAAATAGATACAGGAGGTTCTATAATAAATGCTTCGAATGCTTTAATAGAAAAAGGTGTTACAGATGTGTATGTTTGCTGTACACATGGGAAATTTTCTGGCAATGCCATAGAAAAAATAGAAAAATCTGGCATTTCAGAAATTGTAACACTTGATACAATAAATGTAGATACTAAAAATTCAGAAAAATTAAAAATTTTGAGTGTAGATGAAATGTTTGCTCTTGCAATTTATCGTATACATGGTGGCATGTCTGTTTCCGACCTTTTTGAATAATGTATTTAATAGTAGGGCTTGGCAACCCTGGAGATGCTTTTAAATGGACCAGACATAACGTAGGTTTTGAATTGATAGAAAAACTTGCGTTTGATAATAATATATCTTCTTATAAATTAAAACATAAAGCTATTATTTATGAGGGAAAAATATCAGAAAAAAAAGTTTTATTTGTAAAGCCTATCACTTACATGAATCTCTCTGGAGAAAGTGTAATTCAGATTTGCAAATATTATGAAATACCAATTGAAAATATAATAATAGTACATGATGAAATAGCACTGAACGTAGGAACTATAAAAATAAAATATGGTGGTAGTTCGGGCGGTCATAATGGTATTTCTAGTATTATAAATTCTTTGAAAACAAATTATTTTTTAAGGTTACGAATTGGGGTTGGTTCAAAACCTAAAGATTTTAATCTGAGTGATTACGTACTATCAAAGTTTTTAAAAGAAGAACATGGATTGCTTTTGGAGTCTTTAGATAAAGCAACGGAAGCTATACGACATATATTGATTAAAGGTAAAGATTCTGCAATGAATTTATATAATAAAAAAACTACAGAGATATAATCTCTGTAGTTTTTTTATTATTCATATGAAACAGAAATTCTTTCTAGTATTTCTGGCAACATATTTTGATTTATTTTTTTAAGGTGTAACTTATCGAATATTTTTTCTACTACTAAATTGTCTAAATCGTATATATATGATATTTGATTTGAAGTATATGTATCAGGGCAACCACATTCTACTTCTCTTCTATATAGTTGACATATATATGAACTTCCATTTATCATTATTTCTAAAAAATTATCACGATTAATTTTTTTTATTTTTCTTAATTTCATTAAATTTTTTATTTCTTCTTCTGTTATGTATAATAATTCTGATATTTCTTTTATATCTAATTCTTCTTCATTTTTTAAATAAATATCTATATCTCCAAATTTCGGAGAAATTTTCATTTTATAAAACTCAAAAAAAGTTTTAAAATATTTATAATATACTTCTCTCATAAAATCTCCTAAATTTTTATTACTCCTAGAATGATAATTTGTTACTTTTCAAGTATAGCATATATTTTTGTTTTTTTCTATATGAAATACAAGGTCTTTTTTATTATTTTTGTATTTTAAGATTCGTGATGGAGTATATGAGATGGTCTTGATAATAATTTATTCCATCAGGCTTGACAAAGCATATTTTTTTAATATATAATGTTCATTATGGTTATTGATATATCAAGACTCACAAACAATAAACCTATAAAAATAAATTCACAAATGACAATAGGTTCTATAGGTTTAAATTTAGAAAAATCAAATCCAGTATTAGATATAAAGGGTAATATTTCAAAACAAGATAATATTTTTTTTATAAATGTTCGTGTTAGTTCTATTTTATCTTTTTTATGTGATTTTTGTCTAAAACCTTTAGATTTTAAAGTAGATTTTTCTATAGATGAAAAATTTATAAAAAAAATTGGAGAAGATAAAAAAAAAGTAGATAAAGAAATTTCTGAAAATGATATTTTATGGATAGATGAAAATTCTATATCTATTACTCCACTATGTATTGCAAATATATTAGAATGTGTACCTATGCAAACTTTATGTAATAAAAATTGTAAGGGTATGTGTTATATTTGTGGTACAAATTTAAATGATGATAGTTGTACTTGTAAACAAGAAAAAAATACAGATTCTAGATTTGATATTTTAAAGTCTTTAAAATTTCAAAACAATTAATACATTGTACTATTCTATTCATTGATGCAATAAAAGTGGATTGAAAATAAATAGGAGGTTACAAAAATGATAGGTCCAAAAGGAAAAGTTTCAAGGTCTAGAAGTCGTATGAAAACTGCATCTGCATGGAAAGTTGCAGTCCCTACACTTTCTTCTTGTAGTAAATGTGGAGAGTTAAAACCTCCTCACGTAGCTTGCAAAAGCTGTGGTTCTTACAAAAAACAAACTGTTTTAAATATTAATGCATAAAAAAAGAGGATTATAGCCTCTTTTTTTTATATTTTAAATTTAAATTTTTGTACTTATAAGTTTAGAAATTCCTTCGTCCATTGTTACTCCATATATCTCGTTTGCAACTTCCATAGTTAATCTTTTATGAGTTATTATTATAAATTGTATAGAGCCATGAATTTTTTTTATATAATTTGCAAATTTCAAATTATTTGCATAATCAAGTGGGGCTTCTATTTCATCTAGTAAAATAAAAGGAGATGGTCTCGTTTTCAATATAGAAAATAATAAAGATATGGATGTTAATGTTTTCTCTCCAAGGGACATTAAATTTATATTTATTATTTTTTTTCCTGGTGGTCTTGCAACTATTTCTATAGATGAATTTAAAATATCATCTTTATTTGATAATTTTAAACATGCTTCGCCACCTTCAAACATTTCTTTGAAAATTGTATCGAAATCTTTAGAAATATTCTCTATACCAACATGGAATGATATTTCCATTTCTTTTGTCAAATCTTCTATTATTTTTTTTAATTTGTCTATTGTTTCTTCTATATCGTTTTTTTGAGTCTCTAAAAATTCCCATCTCTCTTTAACTTTCGAATATTCTTCTATCGATTCTAGACTAATTGGTCCTAACTCTTTTATTTTATTTTTTATATCACTTTCTTTATTTTTCAAATTTTCTGTACTTAAATTTAACTTTTCATAGTTTTGTGCTGTATTATACGTTATCTCATATTCATCCCAAATATTATTGTACAATAATATTCTTTTTTCTTGCAAAGTTTCTATTTTATATGTAAGCCTTTGCTGTTCCGATTGTATATCATAAAAAATTTGATTGTTATCTTTTCTTTCTTTTTCTATGGATAATAAAGAGTCTTGAAACTCCTTTTTATCTATTTCTAATTTTTTTAGGTTTTCTTCTAAAATTTTGTTTTGTTTTATTATTTCTTTTATTTGAAAATCTATTTCGTCTATTTCTATTTCTTTTTTTGCGTTTTTCTCTTTTAACGTATTTATTTTTTCTATAATTTCTTTATCTTTATTTTCTTCTGAATTTTTCATACTATTTTCTAGTAATTTCTTGTTGAAATCTAAATGTTGATATATAGAATTTAACTCTATCTTTATATTTGTTATATTGTTTATAAAAATATCTCTTTCTATTTTTAATCTTTCTAAAGTTTCTTTTATGCTTTCATTTTCTTTTGATATTTTTTTAGTTTTTTGAAAAATTGAATTTATTTTAGTTTTAATTTCAGATATTTCTTTAGATTTTGAGCTTGATACAATACCACCAGTCATTGCCCCTGTTTTACTTATTATATCTCCTTCTAGTGTTATTATCTTATAATTTGTTTTTATCTCTATAGAATTATCTAAATTGTCTGTTATTATAACATCACCTATTAATACATTTATTATATCAAAAAACGATTTATCATATGTTATAAGTTCGCTAGCTTTACCCAAAACATGTGTGCTTTTTGGTATAGGATTTTTGTTTTCTCTATATTTTATATTAGAAACTGGTAAAAATGTTGCACGACCAGATTTTGTTTTTTTTAAATATTCTATTGCTTTTTTTGCATCTTCTTGTGAATATGTTACAATATAATTTACAGCTCCCCCAAGACTTATGTCTATTGCTATTTTTAAATGTTCTGTTACATTTATTAAATTTCCTATTGTATCTATTATTCCTTTTATTTCACCAGTTTTTTTTGCGTTTAAAATAGAATGAACTGCTTTTGTGTAATTATTTTGTAAAAAATTTAGTCTATACTCTTCTTTTGTATACTCATTTTCTAAAAATTCTATTGTTTTTATATTTTCTAAATTATTTTGTAGTTTTTTTTCTAAATCATCTTTTATTTTTTTCTTGTTTGTTAAATCTTTGTTAAGGCTATAATCTGTTAATGTATATTTTTCTATTTCTTTTGAACTATCTGTTTGTTTTTTTTTAATATGTTTTATCTCATTTTCAAAATTTTCTATTGTTTCAAGCTGATTTTTTATTTGCTCTTTATATAACGGTATTTTGGCTTCTTTTTCACTCAAAGATAATTTGTTATTTAGAATGTTTTTTCCTATATCTTCTGATTTTTTGAATATTTCTAATATTTTTGATTTTAATGTTTCTATTATCAAATCATTTTTATTTGTTTCCTCCTCTTCTTCTTTAATCTGAGAATTAATTATATTTAAACTTTCATGTAGTTTATCTAAATCTTTTGTTATTTTTTCATTTTCATTTAGAAATAAATTAACTTTTAGGATTTTTAATTGTTCATTTAATTTTAAAAATTCTTTAGCCTTTTTGCTGGAAATCTCTAATTTTGGTAAATTAGACTCTACTTCAAAAATAATATCTTTTAGCCTTTGTAAATTTTCTTCTTCTTTTTCAATTTTTGAAATAGTTAAATCTTTTCTCGCCTTATGTTTATTTATTCCAGTTGCTTCTTCAAAAATATATTTTCTTTGGTTGTTTTGTAGTAGTTGTTCTACATCTCCTTGACCTATTATAGAATACCCATCTTTTCCTATACCAGTATCCATAAAAAGTTCTGTTATATCTTTTAATCTACAAGTAGAACCGTTTATTTGGTATTCACTTTCTCCAGATCTATATACTTTTCTTGTGATAATTATTTCATTAAAAGGTATTTTAAATTTTGAATTTTCATTGTCCAAAACTAAAGAAACAGAGGCAAGCCCTAAAGGTTTTGTATTTTTACCACCAGAGAAAATAATATCTTCCATTTTTGTACCACGTAGATTTTTAGCATTTTGTTCTCCCAGCACCCATCTTATGGAATCTACTATATTACTTTTTCCACTACCATTTGGACCAACTATTGCTGTTATTCCATTTGATAATGTTAACTTTGTTTTTTCTTTAAAAGATTTAAATCCTAATATTTCAATTCTTTTAAGATACATTTTTTCTCCACGTTTTTTTATTTGTTACAAAATCTATTTTATATTATTATAGAAATAGTTTATAACAAAATGCGTTAAATATCAAATAAAGAAATTGCTACACCCACATTTCGAACTTACTAAAAATTATATATATTGAATTATTTATGTTATTTTGTATGTTTTCGAAGAACGATATTGTTGCAATAATCTTTTTATGTATCTTATTTATTCTTTATAGACTCAAACAACCTTTTGATTTCTCTATATCAAAAGGCTGTTTATCTTCAATATGAAATAATTACCACAGGGGTGATTGTTTTTTTATTTTTATAATTAATTTCTTTTCTTTTGCAAGAAATTAGGTATATCGAAATGTGGTTGGTCTTGTACTAAATCTTTAATAGGTGCTAAATTTGGTCTTGCTCTTTCTTCCGATATAGCAATTTCTGAATGTATGTTGTTTCTTGTTACTTGTCTTTGCATTATTTCTGGTTCTTCTAAAGGCATTTTTGTAAACTCTGGTAAGTAAGAATCAGCTTCAAGACCTGTAGCAATAACAGTTATTACAACTTCATCTTTTAAATCGTCATTTATTGATGTACCCAAAATTATTTCTGCATCTGGGTCTGTTCCTTCAGATATTATATTTGTTGCAATAGATGTTTCTAATAAGCCAAGGCTAGAATCCCCAGCTATACTAATAAGTATATTTTTAGCACCTCGCATTGTAGTTTCAAGTAATGGACTCTCTATGGCTTCTTTGGCTGCTTTTTCTGCTTTATTTTTTCCATTTCCACGACCAACGCCCATATGTGCTATACCTTTGTTTAGCATTGTGGTTTTTACATCTGCAAAGTCAAGATTAATAACACCGGCTTTTAATATTAGGCTTGCTATACCTTCCACACCCTGTTGTAATACTTCGTCCGCTTTTTTAAAACTTTCTTTAAGAGATGTATCTTTTTCTATTACATCTAAAAGTCTTTGGTTTGGTATAACTATTAAAGTGTCTACAGATTTTTTTAATTCCTCTATACCATCTAAGGCGTTTTTCATACGTTTTTTACCTTCAAATATAAAAGGTTTTGTAACGACTCCAACAGTAAGTATACCCTGTTCTTTTGCGAGAGATGCTATAACAGGAGCAGCACCAGTACCTGTTCCACCACCCATACCAGCAGTTATAAATACCATGTCTGCACCACTAATAGCTTGATTTATTTCATCTATTGTTTCTTGTGCACTTTTTTTACCTACTTCGGGGTTTCCACCTGCTCCGAGTCCACGTGTTAATTTTTCACCGAGTTGTATACGAACTGGTGCGGAGCTTAGCTCCAATACTTGATGGTCTGTATTTGCAGCTATAAAATCTATAAATTCTACATTGTCTTCTATCATTCTGTTTACAGCATTATTTCCACCACCACCAACACCAATAACTTTTATTTTTGCATTATTTAATTGAACATTTGTAATATCTATCAAAATTTGCCTCCTATGTAATTCTAATATTACTCTTTTTGGTTTTTTAAATTTTTTATTTTTATCAAGAGAAAAATCAGTTTTTATTTTTAACAATATCGTAAACCGCTAAATTGACTTTTATAAAACATAATACATCATAATATTACTTAGTATAAACTTAACGTTTTATTATGTCAATATACTAAAAATCCAATTTTTATTTATATCTGTAATATCAAGTGTTCCGCCTACATTTTTATATGCAGATAAACTAGGTTTTATTGACAAGAATATTCGTATTTTTTCGTTTAAATTTGTATAATCTCCAAATTTTACATTTATATTTTCATATGTTAAATTTATATTTTCGGTACTCTGTATTATTAAATTTATATTTTCGTTATCTATTTTGTATATATTGAAAATATTAGATATTTTTTTTATTATTTTAAAAATATCATCGTCTATATTTATTATTTCACCATAAGTGAATATTATATTTCCCATATCAATAATAGGTATATTTTCTATTCTGCTATTAGATGGAAATATTATTTTATATCTATCTACAGCTATATAATTATTTTCACTTATTATTTGTGCTATGGCTACTCTCTCAGTTATTTGTATATTTATCTCACGTGTAAGAAAGTTTCTAGAAATATCTACTTTATAAACAAAAGGATTTTTGTAAATATAGTCTTTGATAGGATTTATTCTAATTAAAAAAATATTTCTATCACGATTTATATTATTTAATATTTCATTGTCTAAAATATTAGTATTCCCATATATATTAATATTCTGTATATTAAAAAAATCCGACAAAAAAATCAAAATAACAATACTAAGAAATAATAATATTTTTATTATATTTCGCATTAATTATCCCCCAGTTATATTACTACTCTGTGTCAACAAAGTATTAGTTTTTGAATATTATATACAATCAGCTTTATAATTAAAAGGGGGATTATGGTGTTTTTTGGAGAATATGATTTTAAAGAAAAAAATGCAAAAGATACATACATATTTAAAAATGATAAAGTAAGATTTAAAGGAGATGATGGGTTTTCTGTAAAAATAAATGGTAAAAATTATGCTATAATTTTCACAGGTGAAATATACAATAGAAATAATATAAAAAAAGAACTTAATTTAAGAGGATTTAGCCCAAAAACAGATTCCGAGCTTCTTCTTTTATGTTATTATGCTTCGGGATTGGAGTTTATAAATAAATTAGATGGTGTATTTTCTTTTGCTATATATGATGATGAGCAGAAAACATTATTACTTGCACGGGATCACTTGGGTGTTATGCCTCTTTTTTATACATTTGAAAATGGATTTTCTTTTTCTAGTAATTTAGATTGTCTTATACAAAAAGAAGAAAAAATAGGAATAGATTCTTTGCGTGAAATTTTCGGAATAGGACCAGCAAGAACTCCAGGTACTACGGCTTTTAAACATATAAAAGAAATATTACCGGGTAGTTATGCACACTTTATATCAGGAGTATTCTCAGAGGAAAAATATTTTAAGCTTACACCAAATATTCATATAGATGATTTTGAAACAACGATTGAAAAAATTAAATATATGGTTACAAATTCTATACAAAATAAAATAAATAGTGATACTTGTTCTCTTCTATCTGGAGGAATAGATTCTACAATTGTTACAACTGTTGCAAATAATTATTCTAAGTCCAATTTTGATACAAAAATTTCTACATTTTCATTTGATTATGTTGATAATAAAAAATATTTTGTCTCTGGAGATTTTCAACCTGGAGAAGATAGACCTTTTGTAGAAATAGTATCTAAAAAACTTGAAACAGAGCATACATTTTTAGAAATAGGTATAGATGACCTTATTTCTTATTTGTACAAAGCAGTAGATGCAAAGGCATTGCCCGGTATGGGAGATATAGATTCATCACTTTTGTTTTTCTTAGAAAAAATAAAACAAGGTTATAGTTCTTTTTTAACAGGAGAGGGAGCAGACGAAGTTTTTGGAGGTTATCCTTGGTTTATAAGAGAAGATTTAATAAATTCTAATTCTTTTCCTTGGTCAAATAACATTCACTATAGAACATTTTTTATAGATGATGAAGTAAAGAATAAATTAGATTTAAAAGAATATACAGAACATAAATATAGACAATCACTAAACAACTCACCAAGCATTTTTTCTGAATCTCCAGAAGAAAAAAGACTAAGAGATATATATTATTTAAATACTCAATGGTTTATGCAAACTTTAATAGAGAGAACACAGCGAATATCTAAATATCTAAATATAATACCAAGAATGCCGTATGCCAATGCCGAACTAGTACAATATGTATACAACATACCATGGTATATAAAAACAAAAGACAATGTTACAAAATATACTTTACGAAAAGCTTTTGAAAATACAGTACCAAAAGAAATAGTTTATAGAAAAAAGAGTCCTTTTCCAAAAACTTATAATCCAAAATATACAGAGGAACTACTTAAAATATTTAGAAAAGATGTATTAAATAAAAATTCTGCACTATATCCGCTACTAAATATAGAAATAGTAAATAATATAGAGAAAGAACATACTAAACCTTGGTTTGGACAATTAATGCAAGGTCCTCAACAACTTGCATATCTTATACAAATAAATTATTGGATAGAAAAGTACAATATAAGTATAAAAATTTAATTTTAGACAAATATATATTATAAATTTCTAGAAAAATATGTTGCAAAATGGATTGTAAATTAGTTTTTTATGTGATAAAATGTATTTATTAAACAAAATACACTTTTTGAAATACTAAAGTGAAAAAAATTCAAATAGATACATAAGAAAGGATATACGAAAATGACTTTGCAAGATAGACTTATAAAAGAATTACTTCTAGAAAATTTATTTACGCTTACTACCAATCGTCGAATAAAGGAGGTTATAAAGTTAAAACAAAGTTTTATAGATTTTATAGATAAAAATGAAGATACTAGGTCGGACGTTGAACTTCGTGATGGTTTACGTGTAGTTAAACTTTGCGAGGGTGAAGCCAGACGTACAGATTTTAGCAAATTATGCAAAATGGCAGAACCTATGATAAATAGGCTTATGGCTTTAGAAACTTGGAACGCTAGAGATTTAGAATTTGGAGCTGTATGTATATTATATACAAAAACAGTTAAACAAGCTGAATTTTTCTATAGAAAGAGTTTAAAAGAACTTGAAAAATATAAGCCAGAGTAATATGTACTAGATTTTATATATTATTGATGTCCATATAAATTAGAATAATCAAAAAGATAAAATTACCCATGACCAAACATCATGGGTTTTGTTTTTAATAATTAGACCTCCTCGGAAACTAAAAACCATGTTCAAAATTAATAATGCCACAAATAAGAGACATTCTTAGATTAAAACGTTTAAGACGATTAAGATAAGTATTAGAAACACATTTAAAAACTTTGATTTTAGCAATTATGTTTTCTATAAAAATACGTTCTTTAGACAAAGTTCTGTTAAATTCCTTTTGTTTTACAGAAAGCGTATTTTTCTTAGATTT
>Ga0268261_10000547_pt1 | contig 23977 bp, 23 predicted proteins | sample TergutNc150P1_FD_190353 | JGI IMG/M metagenome (GOLD analysis project Ga0268261, IMG submission 190353) | Nasutitermes corniger P1 segment gut microbial community from laboratory colony in Florida, USA - Nc150 P1 (SPAdes) (version 2) | ecosystem: Host-associated > Arthropoda: Insects >...
CACTTGTGAATGGGATAATAAACCTTTGAGTTCCATAAAGTGCGGGGAATTCCTTGACTAGCTGACAACTTGTTAGCTTCAAAAGAAGGACTCTGCTGCATGGAGTGAATGAGTAAGTAACTTTAATTTAATTATATTTGTTTCATTCACTACTGAGTTCATTAAATTATACTATTATTCAGGTAAGGGAGTAAGGTTCCGATAAAATCGTTGTTTCAAAACTTTCCCTGCTGCGACATGTTCAGATTGGACGTTACCTGAAAGTAACACTGGCCTACAGAGGCTTAAATTGTTAAGGTTCCGATAATAACGTTATTTGAACACTTTCCCTGCTGCGACATGTTCAGAATGGATGTTACCTGAAAGTAACACTGGCCTACAGAGACTTAAAGTGTTAAGGTTCCGATAATATCTTTGTTTAAACACTTTCCCCTGCTGCGACATGTTCAGATTGGAAGTTACCTGAAAGTAACCCTGGCATACAGAGGCTTAAAATGTTAATGTTCCGATAATATCATTGTTTGAACACTTTCCCCTGCTGCGACCAGTTCAGATTGGACGTTACCTGAAAGTAACACTGGCCTACAGAGGCTTAAAGTGTTAATGTTCCGATAATATCGTTTGTTTGAAAACTTTCCCCTGCTGCGACATGTTCAGATTGGATGTTACCTGAAAGTAACACAGGACTACAGAAGCTTAAAGGGTTAAGGTTCCGTTAAAATCGTTGTTTGAAGTCTTTCCCCTTCTGCGACATGTTCAGATTGGAAGTTACCTGAAAGTAACACTGGCCTACAGATAATTAAAGTGTTAATGTTCCGATAATATCGTTGTTTGAAATGTTTCCCCTGCTGCGACACGTTCAGATTGGACGTTACCTGAAAGTAACAATGGACTACAGAGACTTAAAGTGGAAATGTTCCGATAATATCGTTGTTTGAACTCTTTCCCTTTGCTGTAACATGTTCAGATTGGACGTTACCTGAAAGTAACACAGGCCTACAGGGCCATAAAGTGTTAATGTTCCGATAATATCGTTGTTTGAACCATTTCGCCTGCTGCGACATGTTCAGATTGGACGTTACCTGAAAGTAGAACTGGCCTACAGGGTCTTAAAGTGTAAAAGTTCCGATAATATCGTTGTTTGAACTATTTCCCCTGCTGCGACATGTTCAGATTGGAAGTTACCTGAAAGTAAAACTGGCCTACAGAGTCTTAAAGTGTTAAGTTTCCGTTAATATCGTTGTCTGAACACTTTCCCCTTCTGCGACATGTTCAGATTGGAAGTTACCTTAAAGTAGCACTGGCCAACAGAGTCTTAAAGTGTTAAGGTTCCGATAATATCGTTGTCTAAACACATTCCCCTGCTCCGACATGTTCAGATTGGAAGTTACCGGAAAGTAACACTGGCCTACGGAGTCTTAATGTGTAAAGGTTCCGATAATATTGTTGTCTGAACACTTCTCCTGCTGCGACATGTTCAGATTGTAAGTTACCTGAAAGTAACACTGGGCTACAGAGACTTAAAGTGTTAAGGTTCCGACAATATCGTTGTCTGAATAATTTTCCCTTCTGCGACATGTTCAGATTGGAAGTTACCTGAAAGTAAAATTTGCCTACAGAGACTTAAATTGTTAAGGTTCCGATAATATCGTTTTTTGAACACTTTCCCCTGCTGCGACATGTTCAGATTGGAAGTTACATGAAAGTAACACTGGCCTACAAAGTCTTAAATTGTTAAGGTTCCGATAATATCGTTGTTTGAAACATTTCCCCTGCTGCGACATGTTCAGATTGGAAGTTACCTGAAAGTAACACTGGCCTACAGAGTCTTAAAATGTTAAGGTTCCGATAATATCGTTGTCTGAACACTTTCCCCAGCTGCGACCTGTTCAGATTGGAAGTTACCTGAAAGTAACACTGACCTACAGAGGCTCAAGGTGTTAAGTTTCCGATAATATCGTTGTTTGAACCCTTTCCCCTGCTGCGACATGTTCAGATTGGACGTTACCTGAAAGTAACACTGGCGTACAGAGCTTTAAAATTTTAAGGTTCCGATAATATCGTTGTTTGAACATATTCCCCTGCTGCGACATGTTCAGATTGGACGTTACCTGAAAGTAACACTGGCGTACAGAGCTTCAAAATTTTAAGGTTCCGATAATATCGTTGTTTGAACATTTTCCCCTGCTGCGACATGTTCAGATTGGACGTTACGTGAAAGTAACACTGGCCTACAGAGTCTTAAGTGTTAATGTTCCGATAATATCGTTTGTTTAAACACTTTCCCCTGCTGCGACATGTTCAGATTGGACGTTACCTGAAAGTAGCACTCGCTTACAGAGGCTTAAAGTGTTAATGTTCCGATAATATCGTTGTTTGAAATCTTTCCCCTGCTGCGACATGTTCATATTGGATGGTACATGAAAGTAACACTGGCCTGCAGAGGCTTAAAGTGTTAATGTTCCGATAATATCGTTGTTTGAACCATTACCCCTGCTGCGACATGTTCAGATGGGATGTTACCTGAAAGTAACACTGGACTACAGAGGTTTAAAGAGTTAATGATAAGATAAAATCGTTGTTTGAAAGATTTCCCCTGCTGCGACACATTCAGATTGGATGTTACCTGAAAGTAACACTGGCCTTCAGAGGCTTAAAGAGTTAAGGTTGCGATAATATCGTTGTTTGAACAATTTCTCCTGCTGCGACATGTTAAGATTGGACGTTACCTGAAAGTAACACTGGCCTACAGAAACTTAAATTGTTAATGTTCCGATAATATCGATGTTTGAACACTTTCCCCTGCTGCGACATGTTCAGATTGGAACTTACCTGAAAGTAACACTGGCCTACAGAATCTTAAAATGTTAATGTTCTGATAATATGGTTGTTTGAACCGTTTCCCCTGTTGCGACATGTTCTGATTTGACGTTACCTAAAAGTAACACTGGCCTACAGAGGCTTAAAGTGTTAATTTTCCGATAATATCGTTGTTTGAACAATTTCCCCTACTGCGACATGTTCAGATTGGACGTTACCTGAAAGCAACACTGGCCTACAGAGAATTAAAGTGTTAATATTCCGATAATATCCTTGTTTGAACCCTTTCCCCTGCTGCGACATGTTCAGATTGGAAGTTACCTGAAAGTAACACTTGCCTACAGAGGCTTAAATTGTTAATTTTCCTATTATATCGTTGTTTGAACGCTTTCCCTGCTGCGACATTTTCAGATTGGAAGTTACCTGAAGGTAACACTGGCCTAAAGATCCTTAAAGTGTTAAGGATCCGATAATATCGTTTGTTTGAACACTTTCCATGCTGCGACATGTTGAGGTTGGAAGTTACCCGAAAGTAACACTGGTCTACAGGGCCTGAAAGTGTTAATGTTCCTATAATATCGTTGTTTGAACCCTTTCCTCTGCTGCGACATGTTCATATTGGACGCTACCTCAAAGTAACACTGGCCCACAGAGGTTTAAAGTTTTAAGGTTCCGATAATATCGTTGTTTGAACACTTCCCCTCCTGCGACATGTTCAGATTGGAAGTTACCTGAAAGTAACACTGGACTGCAGAGTCTTAAGTGTTAATGTTGCGATAATATCGTTTCTTTGAACATTTTCCCCTGCTGCGACATGTTCAGTTTGGAAGTTACCTGAAAGTAACACGGGCCAACAGAAGCTCAAAAAGTTAAGGTTCCGATAATATCGTTGTTTGAATGATTTCTCCATGTGCTACATGTTCAGATTAGACGTTACCTGAAAGAAATACAGGCCTACAGAGGCTTAAAGTGTTAAGTTTCCGATAATATCGTTGTTTGAACCTTTTCTCCTGCTGCAACATGTTCAGATTGAACGTTACCTGAAAGTAACTCTAGCCTACAGAGGTTTAAATTGTTAAGGTTCCGATAATATCGTTGTTTGAACACTTTCCCCCCCTGCGACACGTTGAGATTTGACGTTACCTGAAAGTAACACTGGCCTACAGAGGATTAAAGAGTTAATGTTCCGATAATATCGTTGTTTGGACAATTTCCCCTGCTGCGACAAGTTCAGATTTGACGTTACCTGAAAGTAACACTGGCCTTCAGAGGCTTAAAGAGTTAAGGTTGCGATAATATCGTTGTTTGAAACATTTCTCCTGCTGCGACATGTTCAGTTTGTAAGTTACCTGAAAGTAACATTGGCCTACAGAGGCTTATAGTGTTAATGTTCCGATAATAACGTTTTTTGAATCATTTCCCCTGCTGCGACTTGTTCAGATTGGTAGTTACCTGAAATTAACACTGGCCTACAGAAGCTTAAAGTGTTAATGTTCCGATAATATCGTTGCTTGAACAGTTTCCCCTGTTGCGACATGTTCAGATTGGACGTTACCTGAAAGTAACAATGGCCTACAGAGGCTTAAAGTGTAAATGTTCCGATAATATCGTTGTTTGGACGATTTCCCCTGCTGCGACATGTTCAGATTTGACGTAACCTGAAAGTAAAACTGGCCTACACAGACTTAATGTGTTAATGTTCCGATAATATCGTTGTTTGTAATCTTTCCCTTGCTGCGACATTTTAAGATGGGACTTTACCTGAAAGTAACGTTGGCCTACAGAGCCTTAAAGTGTTAATTTTCCGATAATATCGTTGTTTGAACACTTTCCCTGCTGCGAAATATTCAGATTGGAAGTTACCTGAAAGAAGCACTGTCTTACGGAGCCTTCAAGTGTGAAGGTTCCGATAATATCGTTTGTTTGAACACATTCCCTGCTGCGAAATTTTGAGATTGGAAGTTACCTGAAAGTAACACTTGCCAACAGAGATTTAAAATGTTAATTTTCCGATAATATCGTTGTTTGAACATTTTCCCCTGCTGCGACATGTTCAGATAGGAAGTTAGCTGAAAGTAACACTGGCCTACAGTGTCTTAATCTGTTAATGTTCCAATAATATCGTTGTTCTCACAATTTCCCCTGCTGCGACGTTTTCAGATTGGACGTTACCTGAAAGTAAAACTGGCCTACACGATCTCAAAGTGTTAATGATCTCATAATATCGTTGTTTGAACAAATTTCCCCTGCTGCGACATGTTCAGAATGGTAGTTACCGGAAAGTAAAATGGGCCTACAGAGTCTTAAAGATTTAAAATTCCGATAATATCTTTGTCGGAAAAATTTCCCGTGCTGCGACATGTTCAGATTGGAAGTTACCTGAAGGTAACATTGGCCTACAGACACTTAAAGTGTTAAGAATCCCATAATATCGTTGTCTGAACACTTTCCGCTGCTGCGAAATGTTCAGATTGGAAATTAACTGAAAGTAACACTGGCCAACCGAGGTTTAAATTGTTAATGTTCCTATAATATCTTTGTTTGAAACCTTTCCCCTGCTTCGACATGTTCAGATTGGACGTTACCTGAAAGTAACACTGGCCTACAGAGGCCTAAATTGTTAAGGTTCCGATAATATCTTTGTTTGAAAACTTTCCATGCTACGACATGTTCTGATTGGACGTTCCCTGATAGTAACACTGGCCTACAGAGACTTAAACTTTTAAGGTTCGATTAATATTGTTTGTTTGAACACTTTCCCTCCTGAGACATGTACAGATTGGACATTACCTGAAAGTAACACTGGCCTACAGGAACTTAATTTTGTTAATGTTCAGATAATATCCTTGTTTGAACACTTTCCCCTGCTGCGAAATGTCAGATTAGACGTTACCTAAAAGTAACACTGGCCTACAGATGTTTAAAATTTTAAGGTACCGATAATATCGTTGTTTGAACACTTTCCCCTGCTGCGACATGTTCAGATTGGATGTTAACTGAAAGTAACACTGGCCTACAGAGCCTTAAATAGTTAAAATTCCTATAATATCGTTTGTTTGAACCTTTTCCCCTGCTCCGAAATGTTCAGGTTGGACGTTACCTGAAAGTAACACTGGCCTAGAGAGGCTCAAATTGTTAATGTTCCGATAATATCGTTTGTTTGAACACTTTCCCATGCTTCGACATAATCAGATTGGAAGTTACCTGAAAATAACACTGGCCTACAGGGGCTTAAAGTGTTAAGTTTCCGATAATATCGTTGTTTGAACCATTTCCACTGCTGCGACATGTTCAGATTGGACGTTACCTGAAGGTAACACTGGCCTACAGAGGCTTAAAATGTTAAAGTTCCGATAATATCATTGTTTGAACCATTTCCCCTGCTGCGACATGTTCAGATTGGACGTTACATGAAAGTAACACTGGCCTACAGTAGCTTAAAGTGTTAATGTTCCGATAATATTTTTGTTTGAAATCTTTCCCCTGCTGCGACATGTTCAGATTGGACGTTAACTGAAAGTAACACTGGCCTACAGTAACTTAAAGTGTTAATGTTCCGATAATATCGTTGTTTGAACTCTTTCCCCTGCTGCGACGAATTCAGTTTCGACGTTACCTGAAAGTAACACTGGCCTACAGAGACTTAAAGTGTTAATGTTCCCATCATATTGTTGTTTGGACATTTTCCCCCGCTACGACATGTTCAGATTGGACGTTACCTTAATGTAACACTGGACTACAGAGACTTAATATGTTAATGTTCCGATAATATCGTTGTTTGAAACTTTTTCCCTGCTGCGACATGTTCAGATAGGAAGTTACCTGAAAGTAACACTGGCCTACAGGGACTTAAAGTGTTAATGTTCCGATAATAACGTTGTTTGAACCCTTTCCCCTGCTTGGACATGTTCAGATTGGAAGTAACCTGATTGTAAAACTGGCCTAAAGTGTCTTCAAGTGTTAATGTTCCGATAATATCGTTGTTTGAACAATTTCCCCTGCTGCGACATGTTCAGATTGGATGTTACATGAAAGTCAAACTATCCTACAAAGACCTAAAGTGTTAAAGTTCCGATAATATGCTTGTCTGAATACTTTCCCCTGCTACGACATGTTTAGATTGGAGGTTACCTACAACTAACATTGACCTACAGAGACTTAAATTGTTAAGGTTCCGATAATATCGTTGACTGAAAACTTCCCCTGCTCCGACATGTACAGATTCGAAGTTACCTGAAAGTAACACTGGCCTACAGAGTCTTAAAGTGTTAAGGTTCCGATAATATTGTTGTCTGAACACTTTCCCTTGCTGCGACATGTTCAGATTTTAAGTTACCTGATAGTAACACTGGCCAACAGAGACTTAAGTTGTTAAGGTTCCGATAATATCGTTTTTTGAACCCTTTCCCCTGCTGCGACATGTTCAGTTTGGAAGTTACCTGAAAGTAACACTTGCCTACAGAGTCTTAAGTGTTAATGTTCCAATAATATCGTTTGTTTGAACACTTTCCCCTGCTGCGACATGTTCAGTTTGGAAGTTACCTGAAAGTAACACGGGCCAACAGGAGCTTAAAATGTTAAGGTTCCGATAATATCGTTGTTTGAATGCTTTCTCCATGTGCAACATGTTCAGATTGGACGTTACCTGAAAGTAATACAGGCCTACAGAGTCTTAAAGTGTTAAGTTTCCGATAATATCGTTGTTTGAACATTTTCCCCTGCTGCGACATGTTCAGATTGGACGTTACCTGAAAGTAACTCTAGCCTACAGAGGTTTAAATTGTTAAGGTTCCGATAAAATCGTTGTTTGAACACTTTCCCCCGCTGCTACACGTTCAGATTGGACGTTACCTGAAATAACACTGGCCTACAGAAGATTAAAGAGTTAATGTTCCGATAATATCGTTGTTTGTACTCTTTCCCCTGCTGCGGCACGTTCAGATTTGACGTTACCTGAAAGTAACACGGGCCTTCAGAGCCTTAAAGAGTTAAGTTTGCGATAATATCGTTGTTTGAAACTTTCTCCTGCTGCGACACGTTCAGTTTGTAAGTTACCTGAAAGTAACACTGGCCTACAGAGGCTTATAGAGTTAATGTTCCGATAATATCGTTGTATGAACCATTTCCCCTGCTGCGACTTGTTCAGATTGGAAGTTGCCTGAAATTAACACTGGCCTACAGAAGCTTAAATTGTTAATGTTCCGATAATATCGTTGCTTGAACCGTTTCCCCTGTTGCGACATGTTCAGTTTGGAAGTTACCTGAAAGTAACACTGGCCTCCAGAGTCTTAAAGTGTTAATGTTCCGATAATATCGTTGTTTGGACAATTTCCCCTGCTGCGACATTTTCAGATTTGACTTAACCTGAACACAGACTTAATGTGTTAATGTTCCGATTATATCGTTGTTTGAAACCTTTCCCTTGCTGCGACATCTTAAGATGGGACTTTACCTGAAAGTAACGCAGACCTACAGAGCCTTAAATTGTTAATTTTCCGATAATATCGTTGTTTGAACTCTTTCCCTGCTGCGAAATATTCAGATTGGAGTTTACCTGAAAGGAGCACTCTCCTACAGAGCCTTCAAGTCTGAAGGTTCCGATATTATCGTTTGTTTGAACACTTTCCCTGCTGCGAAATTTTGAGATTGGACGTTACCTGAAAGTAACAATTGCCTACAGAGATACATAGTGTTAATTTTCCGATAATATCGTTGTTTGAAACTTTTTACCCTGCTGCGACATGTTCAGATAGGAAGTTACCTGAAAGTAACACAGGTCTACAGTGTCTTAAACTGTTAATGTTCCAATAATATCGTTGTTCTAACATTTTCCCCTGCTGCGACATGTTCAGATTGGACGTTACCTGAAAGTAAAACTGGCCTACAGGATCTCAAATTGTTAATGTTCCGATAATATCGTTGTTTGAACAATTTCCCCTGCTGCGACATGTTCAGAATGGTAGTTACCGGAAAGTAAAACTGGCATACAGAGCCTTAAAGATTTAAAGTTCAGATAATATCTTTGTCTGAAAAATTTCCCGTGCTGCGACATGTTCAGATTGGAAGTTACCTGAAGATAACATTGGCCTACAGAGAATTAAAGTGTTAAGAATCCCATAACATCGTTGTCTGAACACTTTCCGCAGCTGCGAAATGTTCAGATTGGAAGTTAACTGAAAGTAACACTGGCCTACCGAGGCTTAAATTGTTAATGTTCCTATAATATATTTGTTTGAACACTTTCCCCTGCTGCGACATGTTCAGATTGGACGTTACCTGAAATAACACTGGCCTACAGAGGCCTAAATTGTTAAGGTTCCGATAATATCGTTGTTTGAACAATTTCCCTGCTGCGACATTTTCAGATTGGACGTTACCTGAAAGTAACACTGGCCTACAGGGTCTTAAAATTTTAATGTTCAGATAATATCCTTGTCTGAAACCTTTCCCCTGCTGCGAACTGTCAGATTGGACGTTACCTGAAAGTAACACTGGCCTACAGAGTCTTAAATTGTTAAGGTTCCGATAATATCGTTGTCTGAACAATTTCCCCTGCTGCGACATGTTCAGATTTTAAGTTACCTGATAGTAACACTGGCCGACAGAGAATTAAGTTGTTAAGGTTCCGATAATATCGTTGTTTGAAAACTTTCCCCTGCTGCGACATGTTCAGATTGAAAGTTACCTGAAAGTAACTTATGCCTACAGAGCCTTAAATTGTTACGGTTCCGATAATATCGTTGTTTGAACACTTTCCCCTGTTTCGACATGTTCAGATTGGATGTTACCTGTAAGTAATACTGGCCTACAAACGCTAATGTGTTAATATTCCGATAATATCGTTGTTTGAACAAGTTACTTTTCTGCGACATGTTCAGATAGGACGTTACCTTAAATTAACACTGGCCTACAGAGTCTTAAATTGTTAATGTTCCGATAATATCGTTTGTTTGAAAACTTTCCCCTGCGGCGACATGTTCATATTGGACGTTACCTGAAAGTAACACTGGCCTACAAAAGCTTAAAGTGTTAATATTCCGATAAAATAGTTTGTTTGAAAAATTTCTCCTGCTGCGACATGTTCAGATTGGAAGTTACCTGAAAGTAACACTGGCCTACAGAGGCTTAAAGTGTTATGTTTCTGATAATATCTTTCATGAAGCCTTTCCCCTGCTGCGACATGTTCAGATTGGACGTTACATGAAAGTAACACTGGCCTACAGAGTCTTAAAATTTCATGGTTCCGATAATATCGTATTTTGAAGCCTTTCCTTGCTACGACATGTTCAGATTGGACGTTACCTGAAAGTGACACTGGCCTACTGAGCCTTAAATTGTTAAGGATCCGATAATATCGTTTGTTTGAACACTTTCCCTCCTGCGACATGTTCAGATTGGTAGTTACCTAAATGTAAATATGGCCTACAGTTACTTAAAGTGTTAAGATTCCAATAAAATCTTTGCCTGAACACTTTCCCGTGTTGCGACAAGTTCAGATTGGAAGTTACCTGAAAGTAACACTGGCCTACAGAGTCTTAAAGTGTTAAGGTTCCGATAATATCTTTGTCTCAACACTTTCCCCTGCTGCGAAATGTTCAGTTTGGAAGTTAACTGAAAGAAACACTGGACTACAGAGGCTTAAAATGTTAATATTCCGATAATATCGTTTGTTTGAACCATTTCCCCTGCTGCGACATGTTGAGATTGGACGTTACCTGAAAATAACACTGGACTACAGACGCATAAATTGTTAATGTTTCGATAATTTTAACAATTTCCCCTGCTGCGACATATTCAGATTGGACTTTACCTGAAAGTAACATTGGGCTACATGGGCTTAAATTGTAAAGATTTCCATAATATCGTTGTTTGAACGCTTTCCCCTGCTGCGACATGTTCAGATTGGACGTTACCTGAAAGTAACACTGGCCTACAGATTCTTAATGTGTTAATGTTCCGATAATATTTTTTGAACATTTTCCCCTGCTGCGACATGTTCTGATTGGACGTTACCTGAAAGTAACACTGGCCTAAAGAAACTTAAAATGTTAATGATCCCATAATATCGTTGTTTGTACACTTTCCCCTGCTGCGACATGTTCAGATTGGTCGTTACCTGAATGTAACTCTGGCCTACAGAGGCTTAAATTGTTAATGTTCCGATAATATCGTTGTTTGTACACTTTTCCCTGCTGCGACATGTTCAGATTGGATGTTACCTGAAAGTAACACTGGCCGACAGATGTTTAAAGTTGTAAGTTTCCGATAATATCGTTTTTTGAACACTTCCACTGCTGCGACATATTCAGATTTGACCTTACCTGAAAGTAACACTGCCCTACAGAGCCTTAAATTGTTAATGTTTCGATAATATTCTTTGTTTGGACACTTTTCCCTGCTTGGATATGTTCAGATTGGACCTTAACTTAAAGTAACACTGGTCTACAGAGGCTTAAAGTATTAATGTTCCGATAATAGCGTATGTTTCAACATTTTCCCCTGCTGCGACATGTTCAGTTTGTATGTTACCTGAAAGTAAACTTGGCCTACAGAGGCTTAAATTGTTAAGGTTTCGATAATATCGTTGTTTGAATCCTTTCCCCTCCTGGGACATGCTCAGATTGGACGTTACCGTAAAGTAACTCTGGCCTACAGAGGCTTAAAGTGTTAATGTTCCGATAATATCGATGTTAGAACACTTTCCAGTGCTTCGACATGTTCAGATTGGAGGTTACCTGAAAGTAACAATGACCTACATGTTCGTAAAATGTTTAGGTTCCGATAATAACGTTTGTTTGAACACTATTCCTTCTGCGACATGTTCAGATTGGACGTTACCTGAAATTAACACTGGCCTACTGGAACTTAAATTGTTAATGTTCCGATAATATCCTTGTTAGGTCCCTTTCCTCTTCTGGGACATGGACAGATTGGAAGTTACCTGAATGTTACACTGGCCTACAGGTGTTTACATTTTTAATTTTCCGATAGTATCGTTGTTTGAACGCTTCCCCTGCTGCGACATGTTCAGATTGGAAGTTACCTGAAAGTAACACTGGACTACAGGAGCTTAAAAATTTAAGGTTCCGATAATATCGTTGTTTGAACCCTTTCCCCTGCTGCGACATATTCAGATTGGACGTTACCTAATAGTAACACTGGCCTACAGGTGCTTAAATTGTTAAAGTCCCGATAATATCGTTGTTTGAACCATTTCCCCTGCTGCGACATATCCAGATTGGACGTTAAATGAAAGTAACCCTGGAATACAGAGACTTAAAATGTTAATGTTCCGATAATATCATTGTTTGATCCCTTAAAAAGGCTTAATGTGTTAACGTTCCGATAATATCGTTGTTTGAACACTTTCCCCTGCTGCGACATGTTCAGATTGGACGTTACCTGAAATTAACAATGGTCTAAAGAGACTTAAATTTTTAATGTTCCGATAATATCTACCTGAAATTAACAATGGTCTAAAGAGACTTAAATTTTTAATGTTCCGATAATATCTAAAAAAGTAGCGGCTCCAGGTCTAGATAACAGAGATTAACGGCCGTGGGGACCCGTTGCGCTGACCACGTGACACCCCTCTACCCGCAAAAGTTGGCACTAACTTCGCCGACCGGCCGCGGCCGCTCTGTCGGTATAGTTCGCTCGCGGACTAAGGCCACGGAGTTTTTTCCGATAATATCGTTGTTTGAACACTTTCACCTGCTGCGACATGTTCGGATTGGACTTTACCTTTAAGTAACACTGGCCTACAGAGCCTTAAATTGTTAATGTTCAGATAATATCGTTGTTTGAACGCTTTGCCCTGCTGCGACATGATCAGATTGGACGTTACCTGAAAGTAACACTGGCTTACAGAGTCTTACAGTGTTAATGTTCCGATAATATCGTTGTTTGAACACTTTCCCCTATTGAGAAATGTTAAGATTGGTGGTTACCTGAAAGTAACACTGGCCTACAGAGATTTAAAGTGCTAATGTTCCAATAATATCGTTGCTTGTACCCTCTCCCCTGCTGCGACATGTTCAGATTGGACGTTACCTTAAAGTAACACGGGCCTATTGGTTCTTAAAATGTTAATGTTCGCATAATATCGTTGTATGAACCATTTTCCCTGCTGCGACATGTTCAGATTGGACGTTAACTGAAAGTAAACCTGGCCTACAGGTTCTTAAATTGATAATGTTACGATAATACCGTTGGTTGAACCTTTTACCTGATGCAACATGTTCAGATTGGAAGTTACCTGAAAGTAAATCGGCCTACAGAGCCTTAAGTGGTTAAGGTTCAGACAATATCGTTGTCTGAACATTTCCCCTGCTGCGACATGTTCCGATTGGAAGTTACCTGAAAGTAACACTGACCTACAGAGTCTTAAAGTGTTAAGATTCCGAAATTATCGTTGTCTGAACACTTTCCCCTGCCGCGACACCATCAGATTGGAAGTTACCAGAAAGTAACACTGCCCTACAGAGTCTTAATTTGTTTAGCTTCCGATAATATCGTTGTCTGAAAACTTTCCCCTGCTGCGACATGTTCAGATTGGACGTTACCTGAAAGTAACATTGGCCTACAAAGCCTTAAATTGTTAAAGTTCCGATAATATCTTTGTATGAAAAATTTCCCTTGCTGCGATCTGTACAGATTGGAAGTTACCTGATAGTAACACGGGCCTAAAGAGTCTTAAATTGTTAATGTTCCAATAAAATCGTTGATTGAACCATTTCCCATGTTGCCACATATTCTGATTGGAAGTAACCTGAAAGTAACACTGGCCTACAGAGGCTTAAATTGTTAAGGTTCCGATAATATCGTTGTTTGAACCATTTCCCCTGCTGCGATATGTTCAGATTGGAAGTAACCCGAAAGTAACTCTGGCCTACAGAGCCTTAAATTGTATAATGTTCCCATAATGTCGTTGTATGAACCGTCTCCCCAGCTTCGACTTGTTAAAATTGGAAGTTACCTGAAAGTAACACTGGCCTACAGAGGCTTAAATTGTTAAGGTTCCGATAATATCATTGTTTAAATACTTTCCCCTGCTGCGACATGTTCAGATTGGAAGTTACCTGAAAGTAACTGTGGCCTACCGATGTTTAAATTGTTAAGTTTCCGATAATATCGTTGTTTGAACCATTTCCCTTGCTTCGACATGTTCAGATTGGGCGATACCTGAAAGTAACACTGGCCTACAGAGTTTCAAAACTTTAAAGTTCCGATAATATCATTGTTTGAACCCATTGCCTTGCTGCGACATGTTCAGATTTGATGTTACCTGAAAATAACACTGGTCTACAGAGACTAAAAGTGTTAATGGTCCGATAATATCGTTTATATGAACACTTTCCCCTGCTGCGAATTGTTCAGATTGGACGTTTCCTGAAAGTAACACTGGACTAGAGAGGCTTAAAGTGTTAAGGTTCCGATAATATAGTTGTTTGAAATATTTCCCCTGCTGCAACATGTTCAGATTGGATGTTACCTTAAAGTTACACTGGCCTACAGAAGCTTAAGATGTTAAATTTCCTATAATATCGTTGTTTGAACACTTTCCCTGCAGCGACATGTACAGATTGGACGTTATCTGAAAGTAAATCTGTCCTACAGAGTCTTAAAGTGTTAAGGTTCCGATTATATCATTTGTTTGCACACTTTCCCTGATGCGACATTTTCACATTTGACGTTACTTGAAAGTAACACTGGCCTAGAGTGTCTTAAAGTGTTAATGTTCCGATAATATCTTTTGTTTCAACACTTCCCCTGCTGCGACATGTTCAGATTGGAAGTTACGTGAAAAAGTAACACTGGCCTACAGAGGCATAAATTGTTAAGTTTCCGATAATATCTTTGTTTGAATCCTTTCCCCTGTTGCGACATATACAGATAGAACGTTACCTGAAAGGAATATGGGCCTAAAGGGGTTTAAGTGTTAAGATTCCGATAATATCGTTGTTTGAATTCTTTCCCATGTTGCGACATGTTCAGATTGGACGTTACGTGAAAGTAACACAGTCCTACAGAAATTTTAAATTTCCGATAATATCTTTGTTTGAACACTTTCCCCTGCTGCGACATGTTCAGATTAGAAGTTACCTGAAAGTAACCCTGGGCTACAGAGTCTTAAGTGTTAATGTTCTGATAATATCGTTTGTTTGTACCGTTTACCCTGCTGCGACATTTTCAGAATGGATGTTACCTGAAATTAAAACTGGCCTACAGAGGCTTAAAGTGTTTATGTTCCGTTAATATCGTTTGTTTGAACACTTTCCCCTGCTGCCACATGTTAGATTTTAGGTTTCCTGAAAGTAACACTGTCCTACAGAGGCATAAATTATTAAGGTTCCAATAATATCGTTGTTTGACCCTTTCCCCTGTTGCGACATGTTCATATTGGATGTTACCTGAAAGTAACACAGGCTTACAGAGCCTTAAAATGTTAATGTTCCAATAATATGATTGTGTGAAAATTTTCCCCTGCTGCGACATGTTCAGATTGGACGTTACCTGAGATTAACACTGGCTTACAGAGGCTTAAATTGTTAAGGTTCCGATAATATCTTTGTAAGATCTCTTTCCCCTGCTGCGACATGTACAGATTGGACGTTACCTGAAAGTAACACTGTACTACAGAGCCTTAAATTTTTAAAGTTCCGAAAATATCGTTGTTTGAACTCTTTCCCCTGTTGCGACACGTTCAGATTGGGCTTTACCTGAAAGTAACACCGGCCTACAGTTGATTAAAATGTTAGAGCTTCCGATAATATCGTTGTTTGAAAACTTTCCCCTGCTGCGACATGTTTAGATTGGACGTTACATGAAAATAACACTGGCCTACAGAGACTTAAAGTGTTAATGTTCCGATAATATCGTTTTTTGCATATTTCCCCTGCTGCGACATGTTGAGATTGGACGTTACCTGAAAGTGACACTGGCCTAGAAAGAATTAAAGTGTTAATATTCCGATAATATCGTTGCTTGAACCGTTTCCCCTGTTGCGACATGTTCCGATTGGTCGTTACCTGAAAGTAACACTGCTCTACAGATGCTTAAGTTGTTAATGTTCCGTTAATAACGTTGTTTGAACTCTTTCCTCTGCTGCTAAATATTCAGATTTTACGTTACCTGAAAGTAACACTGGCTTACAGAGATTTAAAGTGTTAATGTTACGATAATATCGTTGTTTGAAAAATTTCCCCTGCTGCGACATGTTCAGATTGGACTTTACCTGAAAGTAACACTGGCCTACAGAGACTGAATGTGTTAAGTTTCCGATAGTAATGTTGTTTGAACACTTTCCCTGCTGCGACATATTCAGATTGGACTTTACCTGAAAAGCACACTGGCCTTCAGAGAATTAAAGTGTTTAGGTTCCGATAATATCGTTTGTTTGAACACTTCCCCTGCTGTGACATGTTCAGATTGGTCGTTACCTGAAAGTAACAAAGGCCTACAGTGTCTTAAATTGTTAATATTCCGATAATATCGTTGTTTGTAAACTTTCCCCTGCTGCGACAAGTTCATAATGGAATTTACCTGGAAGTAAAACTGGCCTAAAAATGTTTAAAGTTTTAAGGTTCCCATAATATCATTGCTTGAAAACTTCCCCTGCTGCGACATGTTCAGATTGGACGTTACCAGAAAGTAACACTGGCCTACAGAGTCTTAAATTTTAATGTTCCGATAATATCGTTTGTCTTGAACCCATTCCCCTGTTGCGACATGTTCAGATTGGACGTTACCTTGAAGTAACACTGGCCTACAGAGGCTTAAATTATTACTGTTCCGATAAAATCGTTTGTTTGAACACTTTCCCCTGCTGCGACATGTTCAGTTTGGACGTTACCTGAAAGAAACACTGTCCTACAGTGGCTTAAAGTGTTAAGGTTCCAATAAAATCGTTGTTTGAATTCTTTCCCCTTCTGCGACATGTTCAGATTGGACGTTTCCTGAAAGTAACACTGGCCTACAGAGGCTTAAAGTGTTAAGGTTCCAATAATATCGTTGTTTGAACTCTTTCCCCTTCTGCGACATGTTCAGATTTATACGTTACCTGAATGTAACACTGGTCTACAAAGACTTAAATTGTAAAGGTTCCGATAATATCGTTTGTTTGAACACTTTCCATGCTGCGACATGTTCAGATTGGACTTTACCCGAAATTAACACTGGCCTACAGGGCTTTAATGTGTTAATTTTCCCATAATATCCTTTTTTTGAACCCTAACCCTTCTGGGACATGTTCAGATTGGAAGTTACCTGAAAGTAACACCGGTCTGCGGGGGTTTAAATTTTTAAGGTTCCGATAATATCGTTGCTTGAAACATTTCCCTGCTGCGACATGTTTAGAATGGACGTTACCTGAAAGTTACACTGGCCTACAGAGGCTTAAAGAGATAAGGTTCCTATAACATCCTTGTTTCAAACATTTCCCCTGCTGCGACATGTCCTACGGAGTCTTAAAATGTTAATGTTCCGATAATATCCTTGTTTGAACCCTTTCCCCTTCTGGGACATGTTCAGATTGGACATTACCTGAAAGTAACTCTGGCCTACAGAGGTTTAAAATTTTAATTTTCCGATAATATCCATGCTTGAACACTTTCCCTTGCTGCGACATGTTCAGATTGGACGTTACCTGAAATTAACTCTGACCTACAGGAGCTTAAATTGTTAATGTTCCGATAATATCGTTGTATGAACCGTTTCCCCTGCTGCGACGTGTTCAGATTGGAAGTTACCTGAAAGTGACACTGGCCTACAGGGTCTTAAAGTGTTAATGTTCCAATAATATCGTTGTTTCAACCATTTCCCCTGCTGCGACATGTTCATATTGGACGTTACCTTAAAGTCAAACAGGCCTACAGGATTTTAATTTGTTAATGTTCCGGTAATATCGTTGTATGAACCCTTTCCCCTGCTGCGACATGTTCAGATTGTAAGTTACCTGAAAGTAAAATTGGACTACAGAGCCTTAAAGTGTTAAGGTACCGATAATTTCGATGTCAGAACAATTTCTCCTGCTGCGACATGTTCAGATTGGAAGTTACCTGAAAGTAACACAGACCTACAGATTCTTAAAATGTTAAGTTCCCGATAATATTGTAGACTGAAAAATTTCCCCTGTTCCGACATGTTCTGATTCGAAGTTACCTGAAAGTAACACTGACCTACAGTGTCTTAAAGTGTTAAGGTTCCGATAATATCGCTCGTTTGAATACTTTTCCTGCTGCGACATGTTCAGATTGGACGTTACCTGATAGTAACACTGGCCTACAGAGATTTAAAGTTTTAAGTTTCCGATAATATCTTTGTTTGAACCCTTTCCCCTGCTGCGACATGTTCAGATTGGACGTTACCTGAAAGTAACACTGGCATACAGAGTCTTGAAGTGTTAATATTCCTTTATTATCGTTGCTTTGATCACTTTCCCCTGCTGCGACATGTTCAGATTGGACGTTACCTGAAAGTAACACTGGATTACAGAGTCTTAAAGTTTTAATGTTCCGATAATATTGGTTGTTTGAACAATTTCCCCTGCTGCGACATGTTCAGATTGGAAGTTACCTTAAAGTAACACTGGCCTACAGAGTCTTAGTGTATTAAGGTTTCGATAATATCGTTGTTTAGAACAATTTCCGCTGCTGCGACATGTTCAGATTGGAAGTTACCTGAAATTAACAGTAGCCTACAGAGGCTTAAAATATTAAGGTTCCGATAATATCGTTGTTCGAAAGATTTCCCCTGCTTCGACATGTTCAGATTGGACTTTACCTGAAAATGACACTGGCCTACAGGGTCTTGAAGTGTTAATGTTCCCATAATAACGTTGTTTGAAACTTCTTCCCTGCTCCGACATGTTCAGATTGGAAGTTACCTGAAAGTAAAACAGGCCTACAGACTATTAAATTGTTAATATTCCGAAAATATCGTTGTCTGAACATTTTCCCCTGCTGCGGCTTGTTCAAATTGGAAGTTACCTGAAAGTAACACTGGCCTACAAGTCTTAAAGTGTTAAGATTCCGATAATATTGTTGTCTGAACACTTCCCCTGCTGCGACATGTTCAGATTTGAAGTTACCTGATAGTAACACTGGCCTTCAAGGACTTAAAGTGTTTAGGTTCCGATAGTATCGTTTTGTGAACACTTTCCCCTGCTGCGACATGTTCAAATTTGAAGTTACCTGAAAGTAACTCTGGCCTAATGGATCTTAAATTGTTAATGCTTCAATAATATCGTTTTTGATCAATTTCCCCTGCTGCGAAATGTTCAGATTTGACGTTACCTGAAAGTAACACTGGCCAACAGAGTCTTATATTGTTAAGGTACCAATAATATCGTTGTTTGGACCCTCTTCCATGCTGCGACATGTTCAGATTGGAAGTTACCTGAAAGTAACACTTGCCTACAGAGACTTAAATTGTTAATGTTCCGATAATATCGTTGTTTGAACCCTTTCCCCTGCTCCGACATATTCAGATTGGAAGTTACCTCTAAGTAACACTGGCATACAGAGTCTTAAATTGTTAAGTTTCCGATAACATCATTGTTTGTACCATTCTCCCCTGCTGCGACATGTTCAGATTATACGTTACCTGAAAGTAACACTGGCCTACAGAGGCTTAAAATTTGGTGGTTCTGATAATATCGTTCTTTGAACACTTTCCCTGCTGCGACATGCTCAGATTGGGCGTTACCTGAAAGTAACACTGGCCTACAGATCATTAAAGTGTTAAGGTTCCGATAATATCGTTTGTTTGAACACTTTCCGTGTTGCGACATGTTCAGATTGGTAGTTACCTGAAAGTAAATCTGTCCTAAAGTTCCTTAACGTGTTAAGGTTCCGATAATATCTTTGTCTGAACAATTTCCCGTGCAGCTATAAGTTCAGATTGGAAGTTACCTGAAAGTAACCCTGGCCTACAGAGACTTAAATTGTTATGGTTCCGATAATATCGTTGTCAGAACACTTTCCCCTGCTGCGAAATGTTCAGATTGGAAGTTAACTGAAAGTAACACTGGCCTACATAAGATTAACGTGGTAATGTTCCGATAATATCTTTGTTTGAATACTTTCCCCTGCTGCGACATGTTCACATTGGTCATTACCTGAAAGTAACACTGGTATACAGAGGCTTAAATTGTTAAGATTCCAATAATATCGTTGTTTGAAAACTTTCCCTGCTGCGACATGTTCAGATTGGGCTTTACCTGAAAGTAACACTGGCCTACAGTGTCTTAAAATGTTAAGTTTCCGATAATATGTTTTGTTTGAACACTTTCCCTCCTGCGACATGCTCAAATTGGTCGTTACCTGTAAGTAACACAGGCATACAGTGTCTTAAAGTGTTAATGTTCCGATAATATGCATGTTTGAACATTTTCCCCTGCTGCGATATGTTCAGATTGGTCGTTACCTGAATGTAACACTGGTCTACAGATGTTTAAAATTTTAAGGTACCGATAATATCGTTGTTAGAACCCTTTCTCCTGCTGCGACATTTCACATTGGACGTTACCTGACGTAACACTGGCCTACAGAGTCTTAAAGTGTTAATATTCCGATAATATCGTTTGTTTTAACCATTTCCCCTGCTGCGAAATGTTCAGATATCACGTTACCTTAAAGTAACTCTGGCCTACACAGGCTTAAAGTGTTAATGTTCCGATAATATCGTTTGTTTGAACAATTTCCCCTGCTGCGACATGTTCAGATTGGAAGTTACCTGAAAGTAACACCGGCCTACAGGTTCTTAAATTGTTAAGGTTCCCATAATATCGTTGTTTGAAACTTTTCCCCTGCTGCGGCATGTTCAGATTGGATGTTACCTGAAAGTAACGCTGGCCAACAGAACCTTTAAGCGTTAATGTTCCGATAATACCGTTGTATGAATATTTTTCCCTGCTGCGACATATTGAGATAAGGCGTTACCTGAAAGTAATACTGGCCTACAGGTTCTTAAATTGTTAATGTTCCGATAATATCGTTGTTTGAAACTTTTCCCAGCTTCGAAATGTTAAGATTGGATGTTACCTTAAAGTAAAACCGGCCTACACGTCCTTAAAGTGTTAATGTTCCAATAATATCGTTGTTTGAACACTTTCCTCTGCTGCGACATATTCTGATTGGAAGGTACCTGAAAGTAATATTGGCCTACAGATTCTGAAAATGTTAAGATTCCGATAATATCATTGTCTGAATTCTTTCCCCTGCTCCGACATGTTCAAATTCGAAGTTACCTGAAAGTAACACAGGCCTACAGAGTCTTAAATTGTTAATGTTCCGATAATATAGTTGTTTGAACAGTTTACCCCCTGCGACATATTCAGTTTGGAATTTACCTGAAAGTAACACTGGCCTACAGAGCCTTAAATTTTTATGTTTCCGATAAAATCGTTTTTTGAACGCTTCCCCTGCTGCGACATGTTCAGATTGGAAGGTACCTGAAAGTAACCCTGGCCTACAGAGGCTTAAATTCTTAAGGTTCCTATAATATCGTTGTTTGAACTATTTCCCCTGTTGCGACATGTTCAGATTGGAAGTTAAGTGAAAGTAACTCTGGCCTCCAGAGTTATAAAGTTTTAAGGTTCCGATAATATCGTTGTTTGAACCCTTTCCCCTGTTGCGACATGTTCAGATTGGACGTAACCTGAAAGTAACACTGGCCTACAGGTGTTTAAAGTTTTAAAGTTCCGATAATACCCTTGGTTGAACGTTTTCCCCTGCTGCGACATGTTCAGATTGGACGTTACCTGAAAGCAACACTGGACTACAGGGGCTTAAAGTGTTAAGGTTCCTTTAATATCGTTGTTTGAGCACTTTCCCCTGCTGCGACATATTCAGATTGGAAGTTACCTGAAAGCAACACTGGCCTACAGAAACTTAAAGTGTTAAGTTTCCGATAATATAGTAGCTTTACCATTTCACCTGCTGCGACATGTTCAGATTGGACGTTACCTGAAAGTAACACTGGCCTACAGATTTTTAAAGTGTTAATGTTCCAATAGTATCTTTTGTTTGAACTTTTCCCTTGCTGCGACATGTTCAGATTGGACGTTGCCTGAAAGTAACACTGGCGTACAGGGGCTTAAAGTGGTAATGTTCCGATAATATCGTTTGTTTGAAGAATTTCTCCTGCTGCGACATGTTCAGATTGGACGTTACCTGAAAGTAACATTGGCCTACAGAAACTTAAAGAGTTAATTTTCCGATAATATCGTTGTTGAACACTTTCCCTGCTGCGACATGTTCAGATTGGACTTTACCTGAAAGTAACACTGGCCTACAGAGCCTTAACGTTTCGTGGCTCCTATAATATCGTTCTTTGAACACTTTCCCTGCTGCGATATATTCAGATTGGACGTTATCGGAAAGTAACAATGGCCTCCTGATACTTACAGTGTTATGGTTCCGATAATATCGTTTGTTTGAAAAATTTCCCCTGCTCGGACATGTTCAAAATCGAAGTTACCTGAAAGTAACACAGGCCTACAGAGACTTAAATTGTTAAGTTTCCGATAATATCGTATTTTGAACCGTTTCCCCTGTTGCGACATGTTCAGATTGGAAGTTACCTGAAAGTAACACTGGCCTACAGATATTTAATGTGTTAATTTTCCGATAATATCGTTGTTTGAATGCTTTCCCCTACTGCGAAAAGTTCAGATTGGAGGTTACCTTAAAGTAACACTGTACTAAAGAAGTTTAAAGTTTTAAGGTTCGGATAGTATCGTTGTTTGAACACTTCCCCTGCTGCGACAAATTCAGATTGGGCGTTACCTGAAAGTAACACTAGCCTACAGAACCTTAAAGTGTTTATGTTCCGAAAATATCGTTTGTTTGAACACTTTCCCCTGCTGCGACATGTTCAGATTGGACGTTACCTTAAAGTAACCCTGGCTTACAGAGGCTTAAAGTATTAATGTTCTGATAATAGCGTTTGTTTGAACACTTTCCCATGATGCGACATGTTCAGTTTGGACGTTACCTGAAAGTAACAATGGCCTACAGAGGCTTAAAGTGTGAAGGTTCCAATAATATCGTTGTTCGAAACCTTTCCCCTTCTGCGACATGTACAGATTGGACGTTACCTGAAAGTAACACTGGCCTACAGAGGGTTAAAGTGTTAAGGTTCCGATAATATCGTTCTTTGAACATTTTCCTCTGCTGCGAAATATTCAGAAAGGATGTTACCTGAAAGTAACACTGGCCTACAGATTCTTAAAGAGTTAAGGTTCCAATTATATCGTTGTTTGAACAATTTCCCCTGCTGCGACATGTTCAGATTTGATGTTACCTGAAAGTAACAGTGGCCTACAGAGGCTTGATTTGTTAATGTTACGATAATATCGTTGTTTGAAACATTACCACTGCTGCGACATCTTGAGATTCGACGTTACCTGAAAGTAACACTGGCCTATAGAGGCGTAAACTCTTAAGTTTCCGATAATATCGTTGTTGAAATCTTTCCTCTGCTGGACGTTGGACGTTACCTGAAAGTAACACTGGCCTACAGAACATTAAAGTATCGTGGTTCCGATAATATCGTTCTTTGAACACTTTCCCTGCTGCGACTTGTTCAGATTGGAAGTTACCAGAATGTAACACCGGCCTACAGAGCCTTAAAGTGTTAAGGTTGCGATAATATCGTTTGTTTGAACAATTTCCCTTCTGCGACATGTTCAGATTGGTAGCTACCTGAAAGTAAATCTGGCCTACAGATGTTTAAAATTTTAAGGTACCGATAATATCGTTGTTTGAACGCTTTCCCCTGCTGCGACATGTTCAGATTGGATGTTACCTGAAAATAACACTCGCCTTCAGAGTCTTAAATTGTTAATATTCAGACAATATCGTTTGTTTAAACCATTTCCCCTGCTGCGAAATGTTCAGATTGATCGTTACTTGAAAGAAACACTCTCCTACAGAGGCTTAAAGTGTTAATGTTCCGATAATATCGTTTGTTTGAACAATTTCTCCTGCAGCGACATGTTCAGATTGGACGTTACCTGAAAGTAACACTGGCCTACAAGGGCTTAAAGTGTTAAAGTTCCCATAATATCGTTGTGTGAAACCTTTTCCCTTCTGCGACATGTTCAGATTGAAAGTTACCTGAAAGTAACCCTGGCCTGCAGGTTCTTAAATTG
>Ga0268261_10000548_pt1 | contig 23966 bp, 21 predicted proteins | sample TergutNc150P1_FD_190353 | JGI IMG/M metagenome (GOLD analysis project Ga0268261, IMG submission 190353) | Nasutitermes corniger P1 segment gut microbial community from laboratory colony in Florida, USA - Nc150 P1 (SPAdes) (version 2) | ecosystem: Host-associated > Arthropoda: Insects >...
GGGGGGGGGGGGGGGGCGGAATAACTTAGTCGGTATAGAGACTCGCTACGGGCTGCACGATCCGGGGTTCGAATCCCAGACAGGAGCGAGATTTTCCGCACCCGTCCAGACAGACCCTGAGTCGCGCCCATCTCCCCATACAGTTGGTACCTGGTCATTTTCGGGGGTAAAGCGGCCGGGGTGTGGCGTTAACCACCCACCCCATCTAGCGGTGAGGTTAAAGGAGTTTAGCTATACCTCTACTCTCCCTCTGTGTGTTCTTTGCAGGTTATAGGGTAAAATTTACCTTTTACCTTCAGACTGGAGGGTGTTTGTGAATGATGGGGATGTGGAGGGAAGTGACATTGGCTGTTTTAATGTTGTCCAATTAAAATAAAATTCTCTTGGTGGGACTAAGGAAAATCATGAAATTCGCTAAACAGAGTAGCCGGTCTCCACGCACTTTTTCGAATGCAAAGCAGAAGATCTACTGCCTTAGCTGCGGTGTGTTAGTCACGGATGTCTCTTTGTTGTTCGTCCACGTGCTCTACACATAGCTGTCCCACAACTTCCCATAAAATGTTCTGGTTCCTGAGGCTTCCCATGATACTTATGACTGGATGATAATTTTTTAATATTTCATATCATGTATAATTTTCCCAAGGAAAACCGGGAGTAATGCAATAAAACGCTTGATATTTGTATGCAAGTGACGTCACTATGTTAAATACACAAAGCAAACTCACACTTTATATGAAGCATAGTAAAAATAAACAAATGAGTAGCAATAAGACTATGTGAGATTAATTTTACGTTGAAGTCGATGAAATAATGGTGGAGTACTATTTTGTGGGTTTATATCATCCGGTTCCTGCGCACTACGATAATTATCTCCGTATGAGAAGTATAAAATAAAACATTAATCCTTCTCGAAGAACCAATAAATATCTCTCGCATTTTATGAAGCTTATAACATTCGCTTCTGTATTCATCAAACCGCTGACCCCTAGCCTTAGCTCCGTGACCCCAATTCAAGCCCTCCTACTCTCTTCCTAAAAGTCTGCCGTAATATCATTTTCGATCTATACAAGCTTTACAGGCGAACTACAGAGAAGAGATTTAGAAATTCATTCTTTCAGCTTCAAAATTTAGAAAAATGTGCATACGACTCGCTTTTAGGTGCGTTCGCATATCGACTGTCTGTACGCATAAAAACAATTCTAGAACCGCTGAATGGACCCCTCCCCCCGAAATTTTATTTTGCAGAACTTATTAAAAGTTGTCTAGCATACGCATGTCTTATTTAGATGTGGTTAAGGACGAATGCAGCCAACCAGCCACTTGCGCCTACTGTCCGGTGTCGAGTTCTAAAGGACGCGCGACCTAATCTTCACGTCTTCTGTTCCCATCCACAGGAGGAAGTTTGTGGTAGGTCAGTTGGGCGTATTGAAATAATCGTGAGGTTCTGACTGGAATTTTTAATAGCTTATGTGCATTTCTCATTGCTTGTTGTATTACGTAATAATAATCGCTTTTCGCAGTTTTTCTAATTCGCCTTAAATTGCAAGCTTTGCTATACACGATGATCTGCTGTACTGTATCCACACACTACATATACCTTATTCATTTAGGATGTAAGCTGAGATATAAAACCGTTTTTATGTAACGCTTGAATTGACACGATATATTCGGAGTTTAAATGAACATTAGAATTGTTAAAAAATGGCCTTTTTCGTCACTGATGACTACAATGGTTAACTATTTTCAAACGGGTAGTATCGAGAACACCGTATGTAAAGTGACGTCAAGTCTTATAGCCAATCAGAGAAAAATGTTCCGAGTTGCGCAGTGGCAATATTTGTTGTACAGGCAAGAAAATTCGGCCATCTTGGAAGAAAGTATTGTAATGAGTTGATTTGGAGTATGAAGATTTTATGTTAAAATTTGTCAGTCGTACGTTAGCTAGATGGGTTAGTATGCAAATAGAAATGTTGCTTAACTCTTTCGATATAAATGTGTGTTGGAATTACCTTAAGAAATGTGCTTGATATTGGAGTAAAACGTTACGTTTCGGTGGATGTGGCTGTTTTGTCAATGAAGGCACAGGTTCTGAAGCTTGCGTTCAGATTACAGTTCTGATTTGTGAAGCAGATGCCCATTAAATGTATTGTTGATCAATATAGGAGTTTAAACTGGATGGCTAATAGTCTTTTACGCTGAGGTGTGATAACCATTTGTTTTTGTGCATTGAACATACCTCAACTGTGTGCAGTGAAAAATAATCTTGAAGTACAGAACACACCAAATCCTGGCCGAAGTTTTACCGGTATTGACTGATAGTGGAGAGAGACCACCTTCAGGTTATTGACAGGAATAGTCTTTGAAAATGTAGATAGTAATCCAAGCCAACTAGCTTCTCGTTCATTATTCAAACTGTAAATTATATGTGTTATTACATTGTCAGATAGGTTCAGTATATATGTTAATGTTTTTAAAAGGCAATGTTAAGTAACTGGACTGTTAGTAGAATGACAACCGTGTTTAGACCATTTATAGAACTATCTTTGTGTATTTTTATACACAAGCAATTGCAACTCTACCAAAATTACCCAATTTGGGATTCAGTGTGTCATGCCAATAAGTGGAACAAAATGTGACCGTCTGGTGAAGAATCTGTTATGTCATCAAAATGTTGGAACTACTGTGTCAATTTTATTTTTGTTTTATTTTTTGTATCCAGCCATCATGTGTTGCTTTTAAAAGATGGGTTCTGTAAGCAGGAACATTTAGCATTTGAGATACAGTTGTGAAAATGTAACGTTTTCGTTTGCCTGGTAGTGTGTGTGCAGAAAGTGTTCTTGTGTTAAGGTATTTTATTTCGGTATTCATCATCATCATAAATTATTGGTAAATGCAAATGGAGGATTAACTTACAGCCCTTAGTTAGCATTTCCTGCTGAAATTGTAATTATTGCTTTGTTGGTGCATTAACATTGTTATTTCATCATGGTGTTTGGGACACATCAAGTGCTGCTTTATGGAAATTGTGAAGCTGAATTCTTAAATATTTTAAAACTCTTTTAAAACTCTTTTATTAAAATCCAACTAATGCACATTACTTGTTGCGTCAACTCTAAATAAAATTAAAGTTACAATAAACACTCCAACATGTTTCGGTTCACGCAGGAATCATCTTCAGGGAGTCTCCCAGTACTTGGCTAAAGCTATATATATGGTTTTTTGTGTGCACGTCTATGGTGACGTAGTCAATGGTATGGCGGCATATCAGCTGTAATCATGATAAGCTTCCATTTAAAATATGCTATAAGTACAGAGAATTACGGAAAAAAGGGGGGTTACTACTGGACCTAATATGCGAATTTCAAACGTATGTGGATGTAAAACTGGACTTTAATAAAAGAGTTTTAATATTAGAAATGCACAGTACAAACATAAAAATTCTTAAATATTTTGTTTGTGTTTCACACTCACTACATTACATTTTAATGGGTAATAATTTATTAGCTAAATTTTATGTGTGGGTAGCAGTTTTGGGGATTGTATGTGTGTGTGCAGCCATGTTACAAGTGATGAATGTTCACTCGTTCAAATCTGATGCTTGGAATTGTAGGAATATGGTGGTAGTAATATTTAAGAGGGATAATTTTGGCATTATTTGCTTAGTAATTTGTGGTTTAATCTCTGTTCTTATTTAACTTGTCTTTAGATTGATTTGGCAACCATTTGGCCCCAGAGGGTTAATTTAATGTTAGATGATTTGAAGGGCTTATGTGGAAGTTTAACCCTTTTAGTGTCAGGCTGTATAGGCATGTTATGCTGAAATTTGATAACCTGTTGCAATGGGGAAATATTGAAGTATGTAGTGAGTATAAAAAGGGTCATGCTTTTCAATGATGAGACTGCTGCTAAAGTCTCGTGGTTGAGAAGGAAGCTTAATACACAAAATGATGGCAGAATGATAGCCTGATGGTGTAGTGTACAACGGTGCAGGTGGTATAAGAGGATTAATATGAGGTGTCATGCTATTGCCATTATAAACACTAGGTGACATAACAATACTGATAAACTTTTTTTTGTTTTTTTTTATGGTGCTGTCAGTATGGCACACTGTGGAATATTATGGTATGATGATCAGTGTGTGTTGAATTGGAGAACATTTGGAAGGAAGTGGCTGTGGGATATTGGGATACTTTTCCACTTTTTTCTAGAGGGAATGGGGAAAACTATGATAAAACGTCAGAATAGTTTGTTTTCTGACTGAGATTTGAACCTTGCACATTCTGAATAAAAGTGGGGTGCATGATGAACTTGGGTGCTCAGGCTGGGTAAAGTTCCATTTCAGAACATTTGGGTTGTGTTGCTTTTATTGAAATTACTTTAGTAGGCTGCGCATTTTATTTGTGACTCAGAGTTGTGTGCATTGCTGTGTTCCTGTTTGTTCTTGATTACCTAAAGTGGCTCATTTCATTTGAAGAAAATACATTTTGTAGCATTTTCCGGTTATGTTTCCAAAATGCATTGGTTACTGTCACTTTGCTAGTCAGCATATTAATAATTGAATGTAACTGCATTTCTTGCCACAAAACCCTATAGAGTACTGTAGAGTACTGTTTATTGAGACTACAGTATTCTGGAATGTGATACTGTGTAGACTGGTAGACAGGTTACACTGTTTTGGAAGAACATGTTGGCTCTAGTTTTCGCAGTATAAAATGAAGGAAGCAGGTTTTTCCAGAACACTGAAATGTGTCTACCAAAGAACATGGTGTCTCATCCCAGAAGAAGGTGCTCATAATAATCAGTGCTGTGAGAACCTGAAATCTCACATAGCATTTACTTGGTTGTTTTGCACTGCATTTTAACATAGTTAATTTAAATATTTTACTGCTGCATGCACAGTGCTTACACTTCTGTATGATTTTAGAGAGTAGTGTTTAAGTCATAAATCCTTCTGTTTTCTTTATTATAGGTGTAATAGGCCCCTTCGCCTCCATGAAAACCTACCAGCTCTGATGGTAAGAGCAAGCAGAGAGAGTGTCCGGCCACGCCGTTGCTAGGCCAAGTTTTGGCCACATTTTCTAGACTTAATAAGATTCGGCCAAATCCCTTGAAGTATATAACATAATGTCCTCCACCATGCGAACTACACTCCAGACTGTGCCTGAATCTCTTCCTGCAGACCATGTCAGCAACACCAAGGTATGGGATGAAGCTCTGAACATAAGAAAACAAAAGTATTCAGTTCCACAAATAGTGTTGGGTTGACATCAATTGGCAGTTTCTTAATTCTGGTTTGTGAATATTTCTGTACAGCACTTAACTATTTTGAGTGTGTAAGGGTGTGAACAGAAGTGACTCAGTACTTGTTGAGTATATTTTTTGTTCTGAGCCTTTTGGTTAGGTATGAAGATGTTTACTTATTTGATATCTTAATGGACAGTGTAGTTGAATGGGTTGTACTCTTTGGTTTATATTTGGTGGGTCATGGAGACTTGCCATCTTGACAGGCTTTTTGTGGTATTACGGCATCCTTGTGTGTGAATGCCAGGATATCCACGACCATGACCACTCTGCCCGCAGCTTTTCCATTCCTTAGTCTCCATTCCTGTCATTTGATGGTGTGTAATCTGATCTGTGGACAGTATTGTTTAATAAACTATAAATAAATAAATAAATAAACATATATTCTGTGCCGTACCAGAATCTGTAAAATGGAAGGTCAAGGCAGCATAGAAATTGTTTTTCATTGCGGACTTTACTCTCTCACCTTTAAACATAGATTGTATTGTCTGGTTAATATGTCACAGGGTAATCTGAGTCCAAGTTTAGTCAATTGCTATAATTGTAGACCTTAACGTGGTTGTCTAGCAGTCTTGTAAACCATGTCTATTAAAAAAAAAGACTGGCCATATTGAAGGCTTATTAATGAATTTATGGGCACAGGTTTTTGTATTTGATCTTTGACTGCAATCCAGTTACATATGTATCTTTAGACAGGTCAGTTATGGTAGTCTGTGGCTGGGGTGTGAAAGACGTGTAGTACATGGTGCACCATATTTTACCTAGTAACGATGCTGTCAGTGGCGCAAGACAGTATGCTTAACTAGTAGGCTGATTAGTGAACATCAAATTTGGAAAGAAAGGGGAAGGATGCAGCCATGGAATAATAAGAGGTGTTATCCTGTCATTCATCTGGAGAGTGTGAGGAAAACCTTGAGAAACCTAACAGGGTGGGCGATTTTTCAGCTAAGTTGTGAGCCAGGTAGCTCTGTAATACAAACCAGAAGGATTATTGCATGAGTTAACTTGCTGCTAAAGAGAATGATATGTTATTACTGCAGGAATGTAAGTAGGTATATGTTTTGTACAAAGGAGTTCCACAACTAAGTAATGCTAAATGTGAAGTTTATTTTCAAGCCAGTATTAACAGTCCATCACGCAGGAATTTTGAGCGTAGTAGTCTCCATATTTACCATTGAAACCATGGAGTATATATGTGTGTGTGTGTGTGTGTACACACACACACACACACATGCTTTCATGCTGTTCTTGTTGTCATAATGCATGTGAAATGCAAGGAAGAAATGTTGTGATGTGTTGTTATTCATGTTGTGAAGGCCATGTGGTGACTGCTGGGTCACCATCTGTGTGCTGTGTGTACCCACCATATGAATTGCCACGTTTCGTACTCATTTAGCTGCAGGAACAGTTAGTGTGCAGCGGAATAGTACAGTGAAGGTTACTGGACCACTTTATTATATTTGCTGTACATATCTCTCTGAGTTAAGCTGATCTCCCATAGAATGTGTCAGGTAGGGGGAGTGATCACAGCATGTTGGCCAAAACAACATTGTGCAAACTTCTTATTGGAAAATAAGGATTGTGTGAATATGGTTGCTTACAGACCCCCCCTCCCCAGTCCATAAAATACTCTTTGTGGGCATTAAATAGTTAACATAGTGCTTGGGTAGCTAATGCTTCCAGCTTATGCAGTGACCAAGTAACTATGTTTATCCACATGTTATTAAATTTTGCAGCATTTGGCATATTTTCTCCACCATATTTAATTTTTTGTAATTCCGTGTAGTCAGAGCTTCGTGGCAAGACTGTTGGGTGAGGGTTTACTGATATTGTGTCATTGAAAGGCACAGAGGCTTCCTTACAATAAAGACCAGTGTTTACAACATGATGTGGAACTTGGTGTGTAGGGCAGTTACTTTCTGTGTTCCATATTGTTTTATGCCAGTGTGCTCTTTCATAACCAAGTTTTGCCCGAAAATTATGAACTCAGGGTGAAGTTGGCCTCTTTGGTCTGACTGAAGATAACAGCCACAGATTTTACTGGGTCACATGTCTTTAACAGTGCAGAGCTCTGAGTTCATAAGGCTGTAGTTTCAGTAAATCTTGTGTGGTCTTTCTGATCTTTTTTTGATACTCCATTTCTTGTGTGAGATGCTTGACAGGCATATGTGACAGACGTTCAGGCTGAAATGCTTTGCCATCAATCTTTTGGCATTGATATTGACAGTTTGCTTTGTTTGTTGAAATGCCGGTTGTTCTTACTTAATTTGAAAGAGTCTGAATAATTGAGTTTTCTTGTGTTCTTTACTTGTATTTGTACCTTTGTGGTACAAGGTTCTTGCAGAATGCAGGTTCTTCCACTATATACCTATTTACATTGTTCTGCTCTCTCATTTTACTATTCATGATACTAGACTACAACAACAACTACTACTACTACTACTACTACTGAGATCAGTTCATTTTTCTGTAGGCCTTTACTATGCATTCTCCTCCTCCTGCCCCTCTGTAGTAATTTTTATGAGATTTTGAGTTATGATTCTCTGGAAACCTCCTTCTGGATTTTCTCTGACATTTTCACATAATCTCCCTATATGTAATACTGCATATGATTCATATCCTGGCTGCATGGTTACCACTGTTAGTGTATTGTTTGCAAGATGTGCTTTGAGGCAGAAGAAACAATCGAGTGTTGAGCGTGCTTGACTTGGCTACCATATGCGTTCTGTGGGAGGTACATGGGGGGGGTCAGAAGAAACAGTTAAGCATTGAGCATATATGGTGTACTGGAACCAAATGGCACCACACTGATAGTTGAAATTAATGCTTAGTTTAGTCGAAGAATGTAGAAAATGTCAGTGAAAGAGGCCTTGAGGTAGTTTGTGAATATTTCAGCAGTGCCTGTTGTATGATGAGTTACTGAGCGTGTTCTTTGGGAAGTACATTATATGGAAGAAGAAAATGTTGAGTATTGAGCATGGTGTAGTGGTTACATGGGGTGTTTGGTGTGCTGAGTTTGTTGATGAATTTGGATCCTAAAATTGGAAATGAACAAGATCAGTTGTTAACTCTTTAAGTTCAGGTAGTTGTTTTATGTACCACCAGGTATAATGTTTTATTGATATGCCATTCATTCTAAGAGAAATAAGTGTAAAGCTGAGACTGCAAGTGGGCTAGTAAATGTCACTGTTGCTGCAGTTAACTGACTAGGACAGGCAGCAACCCGCTTGGCTTCTGTGGATAACCATCAGGCAGCATTTGTGAATGCTTTAGATTTAACTCTTCTCTCTGCAGTAGATTGTAGGATGTTGAGATGGATGTTCGTGCATGGCAAGTGCTGTAATACATCTTTGAATTGTGGCATAATCTGTTAATAGCCTAAGTTTGATATTTCCTTAATTTAGGTTTTTGGTACTCAGTTTGGCTTGGTAGAAAATGTTGATGCTGTTGCTGGGTGGCTGTATTAGGATGTGAACAGCTCCCAGATTAACCACTGTGATCAGTAGCTTTTTTTGTATTTATGAGTATAGGCTTTTTTACTTTTCTTATTGTGACGCGGGTATTTTTACTGCTTGTGTATGTATTTAGTTGCAGTATAAAACCGGAACTAACGGAGAAGATTATTAACATGGCATGCATTATAAGATTTTGGATTTTCATGGCACTGGGTGTTCAGATTTTGGTCTTGTGACACCATGTTGTATTTTATAGGTGGACTAGAGGAGTACCATTGAAACTTAAGCAGACAAAATTTGACACATCCTGTCCATAGCTTTGATTTTCATAGGACTTTTTTTATTGTTCCACTCTTATACCTATAGTCAATGGGGGACATGTGAATGTCACATTTTCCAGAATGTGCATCCTGTGAACTTGAAAAGTGCTGGAAAGACAGTTTCATAGAATAAGCAGGTAATAATGGTCTGGCAGTACCCATATTTTGGTAAGGTAAACTGTAATTGTCTTCATTGCTGTGTGATTTGGAATTGTTGTGTGCTGGATACACTCATTGTTCAATGACTAAACATGGCCTCCTTAAAATAACGTGTAAAGACGTTTTGATAGAAGATGAAATGTTGTTGTGTGATATAGAGGTAAATTTATTCTGTCGGTGGTTGACACAGTAATAGTATGTAACATCATATGTGTGTTCCAGTGTTGTTTGTTGTTGTCATTTATTAATGTTATTGTATGTACAAATTTTCATTTGTCCTTCATGGAAATGACAAACAAGCAAACTGATGGACAACTCTCCCACTAACTAAACAGTGCCCATTTTACTCTATATAATGATACCAGAGTCCCAGAAAACCATGAAAATGGAGGCAGCGTGTTCCTTTGAAATGTTGATATATGTCTAGGGTACTTTGTGTTAACAGTCTACAGGATCACGGTCTGCTGGCTAGGGTATTGAAAGAACTTCACAGATGCCTGTACTTTATCTTGATATAAATGACAGTTCTTTTATTCATTATTCTTTAAAGCAATTTTTGCAGTGCCTGTATCAACCTGTAAAAGATAAAGGAGTTGCTTGATAGCTGGATATGATATATCTGTAGTATCGAATTTACATTCTGTTTTTGTATGAAATTTGATAGTATTTATATTTTTATTACTAATGAGGGGGGGGGGTTATGAGCCATACCTGCCATGAGCTGCATATTTGTGTGTATTATTCCAGTATATTCAGTTATTTACTGTAATGGAAGCTAGAATAGTTGTGAGTAATTTAAAACAGCATGTAGGTTGAAAATAATTTAGAATGAATTTCTGCCATGCACATCCTTAATCAGTCATTATATTAAAACCATTTATGTGTACTGAGGTTGCACCTACCCAACTGGTAGTGTTATGTCTTCTCAACATGTTTTGGGCCTTTTTGGCCATTATCAAACAGTTCAATACAAGACAATTGGAAACACCAAAGTTTTCCGTTCATGATTATGTATTTATGGTCTATACGAGGGTGGTCTGAAAAGTTTTTGATCTAACAATGAAAAAATGAATTTATAATTTCAAAATTATTGTTATCTTTCAACATAATCTCCCTTAAGACTAATACATTTATTCCAGCAATGCCCCAGCGCCATTATCCCCTGTAGTGGTTCCTCGTAAGATCTGCAAAATACCCCTCTACAGCTGCAATCGCCTCTTGATTCGAAGAAAAACGCTGACAAGTGAGGAAGAGTTTGAGTTTTGGGAAGAGACAGAAGTCAGAGGGAGCCAAATCTGGGGAATAGGGTGGATGTTCCAACAATTCATAATGCAGATCCCTTAATTTTCCCATTGCCAAAACACTTTTATGGGTGGGTGCATTGTCCTGATGAAAGATGATTTTTTTCTTTTGCAAACCAGGTCTTTTCTCACGAACTGTTTCATCTAGTCTGGTTAAAAGATTGGAATAATATTCCCCGGTTATTGTTTTACCCTTTTCAAGATAATCAATAAACAAATTGCCTTCAGCATCCCAAAACACCGATGCCATGACCTTTCCTGCTGATGGAACCGACCTTGTCGTCTTTGGCGCTGAACAGCCGGCTTCTGTCCACTGTTTTGACTGCTGTTTGGATTCTGGTGTGTAATGGTGAATCCAAGTCTCATCCATAGTAATAAATTGATGCACAGGATCAGTTTTATTTTTGTTAAAGTACTCCAAGCACTGTTCATAGATTTTCATGCGAGTGCGTTTTTGACTTGCTGTGAGCAAGCGCGGCACCCATTTTATGCGAAGCTTTTTCTTATTTAATTCTTCATGCAAAATATATCCTACACGTTCTTTTGAAATGCCTATAGTCTTAGCAATTTCATGCACTTTCATCCGCTGGTCAGCCAATACCATATTGTGCACTTGTTCAATGATTTCTGGTGTTGTTGCACTTTTTGGACGTCCTCCACGTAGATCATCTTCAAGGCTGGTATGGCCACGTTTAAACTCGACAGCCCATTTCTTAATTGTTGAAAACGAAGGAGAAGAGTCCCCATAAACTTTTATGAACTTCGAATGAATTTCATTTGGGGTTAAACCTTCTTTTACAAAGAATTTTATAACCGCATGATACTCAGTTTTATCCATTTTGAGGGATACAGACAACACTCCTGCTTCAGACAGCTGTATAAAACAAACTACTTGATAGAATGACTTTGCAATTTCACGTGGATGCTTATGACAGATGTACCAACTTAGGAAAAAAAAATCTTGCCGATAGTGTTGCCATCTATGGTCGAGGCCAAGAACTTTTCAGACCACCCTACATAAATTCAAAACAAAAGTTTGGAATTCGTGGTTAAAAACTATTCTTGTCCCTAACAAAGTATTGTTAGATAAATTGTTGTCTGCAAAGTAGATGTTATTGATTATTCACTGTTGTTGTATCTGTTTCAGACATTGGGTTTTTACCCATGAATTCTGTGTGGTTGTTTTTAATTGTGTATTAATGTATGCACTGTTTGTATATATTCACAGATGTGAAAATTAGGTACTGGCTTTATGTGAAACATCCCTGTTGGTGTAACACTCAAATGTATATCGAAATTTCCAATCACACACAGTTCACTCCTTGCGATAATTTATTAAATGGCAACTAGTTTTGACCTCGGGTATAGGTCATCCTCAGGCCGTTCTACAAGACCATGAATGCATATAGAAACTAAGTACTTAGTTTGTTTCTACATTCATATGCTTGTATAATGGCCTAATGTTGTCTTATACTGAAGGGTGAAACTAGTTGACAGATAACAAGCAATCAAAAAGGGGTGCATTGTATGTGATTGTAAACTTTGATAACTGTATTAGGTGCTGTCATTTATTTTATATTTAACTCCTAGATAATGGCCCATATGGTCGAAAACATGTTGGGGGACAGAACAGAAAGAGGTAAGTCCTAACCTCAGTGTACATAGTTGGTTTCAGTTTAATGATTATATGTTTCATATTTAATGGTACTGCAGAACTGGCATGAGAGCAGTGTGTTAAAAAAATAGTGTTTTCTTGTATTAAGCCATTGAAAAAATAAGTTCTGGATTCAGTGTGGCTTCTTCATTCTTTTCAGTTTTTGCTGGAATTCTGTTTACCAGTTGTCACTACTTCATAACCAGTGAATTTCACACTGCTCCTTTGAGCTGTCAGTAAGGGCATTCTCCCAGCCTTCTGTGTGCTTCAAGATGACTGCTAACTCATCAGTAGTAGCTGCATCCTTGTCAGATGCCAATAGTGTTTTCTTCATTGTCTAGAAATGTCATTTTTCACGATTTCTCATGGTAGTTGGCCTCTCCATATTCATTGTACTCATTCTTTGCCTCTATTTTCTGCTCTTCAGGGATTATGTTCATACCTGTTTTGCCATGAGCTTGCTATTAATATCTGGCTGCCCCTCTGGCTTGAATGTAAGTGCAGGTTTTTGCAGTCTTTTTATGTTCTGTCCACATTATTAAATTATATTCCTGTATGTATGTAGTTACTCAGGTATTTAATACAGTAAAATTTTTCTGATTTTTTTCCGCTGACATGTCTTCGTTTAATTTTTGCTGCTTCATTTTTGGTGGCATGTTTAATCTCTGTAGTTCAGGTTTGATGGCCATGTATAAGTGTTGGAAGTGATTCTACTTTATAGAAGTTCCAGTGTATTTCTTTTTGTACATTTTCTTTTATTCTGTTTATTGCCCCACATATTCTTTGAAGTTGATAAATTTTGTTGTTTTAATTATACCATGTTTCATGATAGATGTATTGTCCTGAATATTTGAGGTGTGTGTGTGTGTGTGTGTGTGTGTGTGTGTGTGTGTGTGTGTCGTCTAATTTTACAGGCTCCTAGCAGGTCATATTTAGTTTATTTATTTTCACCCAAATGCTCTGAAATTCTCCATTTTTCTGTCTCTTCATGGTCTTTCTTAATGGAATGTTAGTGAGGAAGTAGTAGCAGTAAAGTGCTAATAAAATAGCAAATATTTTAGTGAACTAACACTGGGCAGCTTTGTCTCACCAATTTAAAAGTGTCTGTCATGAATTTTGCCATACACGGTAGGATCAAGAATGACAATCTATGGACAACTGCAGAAGTGGGCCTCATTAGTTACACAGCATGGCATATCTATGTATATTGGCTCTGAAGGGTAGCTGGGAGTGTGTTGGATGATCAGTCACTGAGCTGACAAGGGGTCGTTCTGCAAGTTGGGGGCTGCACAGGGAGCTAATAGTTCTTCACTGTAAGAAACTAGCATGGTATGAAATGTTGGACAGGGCTTCAGACATTGCAGGCTTTTGTGAACACTGTAATGAAACATGAGTTCTGTGATAGGTGGGGAGTTTTATTAGTAGCAGAGTAACTGTTATTTTTTCTAAGGCTGACAGCTCAATCCAGTTGTTTAATAGATGAGAAAGTTTGAACGTGTGGTCTAAGGTGGTAGGAAGGTGGGGGATGTACACAGTGCGATCCATGAGGTTTGGGACTGGTTTTTTTAAATAACAGAACTAAAGCGATCTACCGGCCATCCCACTAAGTATTATCAACCAACATCTGTTCACACAACAGGTTTCATTTGTATATCTTCGACAGTGTACAAGTTGTAACTTGTCTTGTAAAATCAGTTTTCTGTATCCATCATGGATGGTGGAAATGAACAGACAGCTGCCATAAAATTTTGTTTCAAAGCCAGTCTATCTGTGACAGAAGCACTAGTATTGGTGCAAAAGGCTTATGGGAATGAGGCTCTGAACCGATCAAACTTTTTAGGTGGTTTTCTCGATTTCGAGACGGAAGGGAGCTGGTAGAAGATGACAAGGGAGGTGGCCATCCAAAATCAACTCGATCTGAGGTAAACATTGGTGCTGTAGCTGATTTGGTCAAGAATGACTGTCGAAGCACATCAAGAATTATAGCAGAATAATTGAACATCCCCAAGACTAGTTCTTTGGATTCTGAAAGAGGATTTGGGAAAGAGAAAGTTATGTGCATGTTTTGTTCCACACTCCTTGGCACCAGAGCAAAGGGAATATCGAGTCACATCTTGCAACGACATTATCATGATGGCCAATGCAGACAAAAATTTTTTTAACAAAATTATTACGGGAATTGAGACCTGGTTTTTTGCCTATGACCCCGAAACAAAGCAACAGAGTTCTGAATGGGTTGGTGAGACATTCCCTCAGCCGAAGAAACTGAAATTCCAAAGGTCCTGCATCAAGACCATGTTGATAATTTTTTTCGACTCTCAAGGAGTAGTGCACAAAGAATTTGTACCAGAGGGAAAAACAGTAAATGCAAATTTTATAAAGGAGTAATGGATCGTCTCCTGAAGTGCATTCACCGGGTTCGTCCAACTGCGTTCTGCTCTCGAGATTTTTTCTTGTTGCATGATAATGCGCCCACACACGAAGCTCTAAGTGTTTGCCAATTTTTGACCCCAAAAAAATGTTACAACCCTTTTTCACCCCCGTACTCTCCAAATTTATCTTCGCCAGACTATTTTCTGTTCCCCAAGTTGACAGTGAAGTTAAAACGACTCCACTTTGCTGATGCTGCTGAGATCCAAGAAGCCATAACTGATGAATAAAAGAAGGTCCAAAAAGAGGAATTTTCGGCAGGTTTTCAGAAACTGTGACCATGCAAAAGCCTGTATATATGCCAGTGGAGCTTATTTTGAATTTAAAAAAAAAAGGTGTCCTCCTCATGTGTCTTCGATTAAAGAAAAAAAATTAGTCCTAAAACTTTTGGACTGCACTGTGTACATAGATTACCCTAAAATCTGAAGATGGAAGTCATCTTCTGTGCTGTTACTCGTGTCATCTGGTATTGTAGTTTGTGATGGTCTGATGGGTCATGGTTCCTTCATCTCCCTAGGCCTGCTTGACCCTGAAGATGAAAGCGGTACAGCCCTTCTAAACTCCCGTACCTCCTTATCAGTTGACGTGGTGTAACATCCCAGAAGGCATGATTCTTCAGTAACTTTAGTATGAGAACCTCATATCTCACATAACTTGAATTTGTTTGGGAGAACACCTAGCCATTGTTTTATGCCCTCTTTTTATTTATGAAAAAGTGGTCTTAAATAAAAAGTACTTAAATCAAGAAGTGGAAACCAATCAGATATAGTATTTCAATTAGAAAACAAGACAGGCCATGTGTGTATTATGTAGCTTTGAGGAACATTCACGTAACCATTGTTACCATGGGAAAGTTTGAGTATGTGTTTGTAGCCTTAGTTATGCAGGATGCAAAGGGCCTGTGTTGTGTAATGTTATCTATGACCTCTCTGGCTCTTCAGCATGATTTTTGGGAAAAGTTATGGAATACAAAATGTGTGTTTTGGTTTCCTCCACACTTGTTGTCTGAAACATTTCTCATCCTAAGAAGAGCTTAGCAAGTTATTATCAGAAATGTGTGTAGGTCTTCAGGTAAAGTACCTGTTATTCTTGTCAGATTTGAATGAAACTCAAATTTTCTTGACAGATTTTCAAAAAATATTTGAATATCAGATTTCATCAAAATCTGTCCCCTGGAAACTGAGCTGTTCCATGTGGATGGATGGACAGATGGACAAAGACATGACGGAGCTGTCACTTTTTATGTTTTTGCGAACATGTCTAAAAAGACTTAATTAAATGGAAATAAACCAGTAAAAGAATGTTAAATAAAAAATGAGGGCATAATTTAAGGAGTGGTATAAGTTGGTAAGGGACACTAAAGCAAAAAAGGTGGAAAATAAATGGGCATAAAACAAGGCCTTGGTGGATATGTATCAATTTTTCATTGATATCGTGCATGAATTAGGATTTTGTTGAAAATCTTTTCCTAGAAGCTGTCTGCTATAAAAGTATCAACTGTTTCATTCATGAAAGTGTTAGGTTAGGTTGTGTGTAGTTTGACAACTCAAACAACATGCCAGAAATACAAAATATGCTTATATGGAAATTGTGCACCACTCTCTGGATCTTTGTGAGCAAGCTGGTTCTAGTGGTAACAGTTCTTACTTGTATTCAGGAGATTCCTGCTTCCAGTTTTGACCACAGCACTGACTCTGCTGCCGAGGTTTTCCACTGTTCATCCACACAAATGCTGGAATAGTTTGTCAAATTAGGGACAACTGCTTTTGTACATGTCCTTTGAATTCATTGTTTACTGATAATCCTGTCAGTTGACCCTGTCTAGTCTGAGTTACTGACAGTTTCACTAAATAAACCATACAAAAATATATAAGTATGTACGTCTATATGTAGGGACATTGTTGTGAATCACTTTGTGTCGGCATACTTAACTTATAAAAAAACTTAGATATGTAATGTCAGACATAATGCCTATCTGCAAGCCAAAGGAAAACATTTTCAGCACTTTTTTAAATGTAGTTAGTAACTGTGTGATAGTAACTGCAAGATATTGAACTAAAATGTGTGGACTGTCACGCATGCCAAATTGGAATAGTAGTGAGCACTGCACTGCCAGCCATAATTTGGAACGGACTGAGTGGAGAGTGGTGCCAGTTGTCAGATAAAATAATGCCCCAGTATGTGTCATTAAAATGTCTTTGTGCACGTACACATGCTCCTGGAAATGTGGGTATTGTGATTTTTACGTTTGTGAAGTGTAAAAAATACTAAATGAACATATAATTATTCTTATTGAATAAGAAATGCAACCAGAAAACAAAAAAAAAAAAAATAGTCATGGAAGAATCATAATTTGTGCCTTAAGACAGGAAATAATGGATAAAGTCTGTCTCTGCTGATGTACACTTCTCTCTCTTTTGCCTGTGGGATTTCAAGAACATCAAAGTAAGCAACTGCTTAAATGAGAGTGGTCATCTGGCATGTGTTGTTGTACTGTTGGGTAAATAATTACCAATGTTTGGAGAGACTGAGACAGCAAGATTTTCTGGTGTTTTGGTAACCATTGACCAAACCACACAGTTTTATGTTTTAGAAGACTGCAGTCACTATATGTGCTTGCCATGAGAACTGAAATCTCAAAACCTTGAACTTATCGGCCATGCATTTCACTATTTCAGTAGTGCGTACGTGTGATTCAGCTGTGTGAGAATCAAATTTTTTGAGTAATGATACTGTTGTCCTTGAGTTAAAATCTGGCCACTTACCTTGTGGTACTGGAGGGTTTGTTTCCAGATGAAGGATAAAATTGTGATCTCTATACAACCGTAGAATGCCATGAAATGCCGCGGAAGTAGGATGAATGCATTTTTATTTTGATTTGTCACTAGAGGCATATTAACTTTGATGTCTGAGCATAGGAGGATCATTGCAGATAGTTGAATTAGAAGTGTGATATGCAGTGGTAACTTTTGATCCCTTCATTTCAGTTTGAGTTTCTGTGTGGTAGTGCTGAATTGCATAGAATGTACAATATTATGTCCAGCGAGTGTTAATTTTTTGGAAGGGGATGAACCAGTAGAAACGAAGTACATTTCTTTGCATATTTCTCGCACCTGACTTGTTCGTAGCATCTTGTACTGAGAATATTTTCTGTTGCAGTACCTGCACCTTTCTTACTGTGCTCACTAAGTGGAACTGGATATTTTGCTTAATTTAATATATATTTATATATATGTATATATATATATATTGAGTGTTTCTGAGAATTGGAGATAAATGTTTGTGTCGTACATTTCTTAAGTGCTGTGACAGTTTGATTGTTTTCATGATAAATGTTTAGTAGTGTTCAGCAGCAGTAATAATTTTTTATGTAAGAGAACTGTTATCTAGTACACTGTAAAGGTTAGCATGTGAACTTGACTTTTTGATGAGTTCCTGTATAGGGGACTAAGTATCTGCAGGCAGACAATTTCTGGGATCAGACTATTTTTTGTGTTTTATAGTTCAGTGATTGTGATTGAGTTTGTCCCTTGTCTTTACCTGTATGAATGGGGGTTCATGTTAATTCCAGTATGCAAAACTGTGAGAGTCAGGCCCTGAGACTAAGCTAATGACTCCTGTGGGATGCAACCACCCATCGCCCTCCATTACCTCACAACTGCAAAGTGTGTAATTCATATGTAAACATAATGAATTTCAGGAGTATAGTGTTGTTTGAGCTGTCAGAAACTGGATAAATTTGCAATTAGTTATTTTTATATTGAAATAGTGATAGTTTGTGCTGTTTTGTACTTCATACATATTTATTTGGGTGTTTTTATTAATGTCATTTTTTCAGTTTTTATCTTCATAGGGTACATCAAATTTGCCCTTTTTTATGGTTTTGTCCAAAATGTGTGATTGTATATGATGGTGGTGGTTATTTGGGTACTGGTTTATGTAGACATTCTTTTTTTTTGGGTCATGATGTGCATTTAGCTATTGTTTAGTGGCACACTGTGTTGCACCATTAGCTGAAATGTTACCTCTCTTTGTACTGGGATCTTTTTGTATTTTATATGTTGCTGCTTTCTCTGTTTTTTCCCTTGGGGAGGGAGTTGTGTTTAAGAATGATCATAAATCACCACACAAAATGCACTTTTCACAGAAGTGCAAATACATTGAGTTGTGAGCGCCTGTTAAGATGGAAAAAGCAGATGCTGCCACATTTGAAGTCTGGCTAACCAGTGGTCTAGAAAATTCGTTGTTGGCATATCATTAAATATACCAGTTCTTTTGAACCCTGTTTAGGTAGAAGGGCAAAATGTTCAATGTTTGCATTTTATTCCAAGTTGTGTGTTGGATTAGAAGAGGTGAATGAAGCGACACTAATATAATTTGGTAATTATTTTACATTTATTACAATTATGGATTTTACAGAGACTTTTTGTTTTTGCTGTAGTACAACAAAAGTTGCTCACCTGGGACTTTGTTTTGGATCCATAGTCCTTGACTCTCTACTGGGTAGTTTTATTAGGTCACTAATATGTTGAAGAATGTGAAGTTAGGATTACTGCCCTTTTTTATGTGATCAGGAGGGCCATATTCCATACCTTTGATCCCTTGCTTGGCAGACATTGTCACAGTGCACATCAGTGTATTTGTGTTAAGAAAGTTGTGGCACTATCTTGCCGCTGTGGACGAGACAAGGAACCAGACAGTTCAATTGATAATTGAGGACATCTTGATGTGTGTAGCTAAAGCAAACCAATGGCAGCCTGTGAAAACATTTGATTTTGGACATTACATAATACTGAAAATGTGCTACAAGACAAGTGTGTCAAGACTGTTTCATTGGTTAACAGTTTGCTACATGTGTGAATGTACCTAACACCATTGTTGTTTCTTATATCTCCAAAAATCATTGAAGTATTTAAGTAAATTGTCACAGAAGGGAACATTTAATCAAATCAGAAATTGCTTAAGTAGTGACATTCCAGCAGAAAACATTTGCCTCACGTATGTGTTACAGTGTTTAAGAAAATTGGGAACATTTTTGGGCAGCACTTCTAATAAATTTGCGTGTCTTCTAACATTGATCCATCTTATGTAAAACATGGTTTTAGTATGGAATGTCTCCTTTATTGTGTCCCTGAGCATTGCAACTTTATAGCATAGGAAGCCTGCACCTGCTGGGACATCATGTGACAGCTGCAGTGCTTAGGGGTATGATAAAGAGACATGTTGTGTGATATGTGATAATTGCAGATAGATTGGCCATAGTACATAAACACAGTAGGAATTAAATGTGTTTATCTGTAGAAAGAATTTTATTTTACATACTATTCTACTGGAGAAAGTGATGTAACTTGGAAGTTTGTGTAGTACAACAAAACTTCATCTTGTCTGACACCCCAGCTATTTTCCAGTAATTTTAACAGTTTAAGTAGATCACACACTTCAGCCCTACTCTTAGGTCATAATTAGGTCTGTATTTTAAGCAGTTACATTTAAAGTGTTAATAATATGTACATGTCTTTATTCTTTTAAGGTATTAACATCTTGTATTCATTTTACACATGCTGTCATAAACTTGTATACATATTTATGTCGCATTCTAACTCTACACGTATTTTGTGCGTGTAAGTTGGTATGAATGGCCTTTTGATAATATGGTGAGTTATTAAAAGTTTCTGTACAGAACTTTTCTTTTGTAAGTGGTATTTCTGGAGTGTTCTTTCATTTTCTTGACATTTCTGTATCAGTATGCATGTGAGATGTATTCCTAGCTAGGTTTAAATTGTACCATGTCACGTTTGTAATGTGTATATATTGTTTGAATCTTATTTTTTTGCTGTTTGTGCTTGCTTCTGTGAATTATTGTAGATGTATATATTGATTTTTTGGAGGAAGCACACACAGCACCTGAATTTAGATTGGCACAATACATCAAAATTACATAGGAGATGTACTACAATTTGGGCAGACATAACTAGAAATAGGTGTCATATGCATTCCAATATAGATATGATAACAAAAGAGTACAGCACTCCTGAAGTACCAACTATAGAAGACAGTAGATTCATACACAGCAAGTTTTGTTAATTCATCATTTTACCATAAGGTTGTTCGCACCAGTTGATATGCACATAGTAATTTATCATTTGGGACGTACAACATATAAAAGGAACATGAATTCCCACTCCCATAAAACAACTGTCATGTCAATGTTGGGATTTTTAATGTAATTTTCTTCATTGTTTTTATGGACCAGAGTAGAGTAAGTTTGAAACATGTAGTGTATGTAAGTGCTATAAATACAAGGAGAGGGTTGTGTTGGTACAAAAGAAGGTCTTGGACAGTGTCTTATTGTGCGGTGTGTAAACACGGGACACACCATGTCAAGATTGGAAATTTATCTTTGCGCATAAGAGCATCGAAAGCGACCGACGTGGCTGCCCTCTACCGGGAAAAGATAGAACTGCTAGGGATCCGCATTGTAGCATGTGTGTATACTCTTGCTGCAAACGGCGCATTTCCTAACAATGCGAAAACAGATATGGGTGCACTGCGAGAACGGATTTTGATTAAATTTGTTCTAAAAGCCCTCCGAAAGTTGTCACCGAAACAAAGCATTGGAGCATGAAGGACTGAGGCATGAACTCACACGGGTTGTTCGCGGGAAAATACCGTTGAATAGGAGTTCAGTGTATATGTGTGTTCGCGCGCGCTTTCCGTTGGCAGTGACCGAGTTGGCGATTTAAATGGTTGCAGTAGGTGTTCCTGAGGTCCCGGGTTTAGATCTAGTCCCGAATACCTGCTGGCGTTCTTTCGAGTTTTAGTTAGCTCTTGATGCGGATGGCTTAGTACTACCCCAGATTAGGCCATGACTTCTTCCACATTCTTTCCAATTCGTTGTTCTGATCATCCTCCCATTCGACGCAGAACATTCGGAGCCACAAAGAATCCAGCGCCACGGAGCAGAGTCCTTCTTGAGAAGGTAATAGTTCCTCAGCTGGTCAACATTCTGTGATTTTTTTTAGCTTGATGACTCATTACTTCGTTGACAATAGCCCGCCACATGTCCCTGATCCAAGCTAGATGAATGCATTCCACACTCACCCTCCCTGTTTCTTGAAGATAGATTAGATTGTACTCCATCTGCGCATAGGTCTTCCAGGCGGGCTCTGTGTACTTCTTATTTCCGCTGTGCGTGCTCAGAGGCACGTCCATCTCACCTTCTTTGCACCCAGCAGCCTAATTGGTGAGGAGTATTTATGATGAAGGCCGCTATTATACAACTTTGTCTCTTCTCCTGTTTACTGCCTCCCTCACCTATGTCCAAATACTCTCCTCAGCACAGTACTCTCGAACTTCCTCACATGTTCTTCCCGCAGTGTGAGAGACCAAGTTAACCAACACATAGAAAACAACATGACAAATTAATCGTTTGCTGTAGGAAAGCATTCCATATGCAAGAGGACTTTTTTTTTGTTTTTTACCGTACGGATTTCAGACATGAATCATATTCATAAAATGGCGCCTGATTGTTCTGTGGGCAGTATTGCTTTACATTAAGGAGATCCTTGATTCATTGTCAGCTGGAAGACTGGCTATCCGGGCAAGAATTTTTTTGGTTTACCCGAGGCCTTCTTAGGGCCGGACTTACAGCAGCTTGTGGCCCCTTAGCTGTAACGTCAAAGAGGCCCCTTCACCTATACAAAATTTTGGGTTTAATAGTTTTTCATTCTTGTGGAAGGGTACGGATGGAATCATAAATTACGTACATTTATATTAGTTGTTGAACTAATTTTCATTATTTACAAATTTGTTTAATTTTGTTTAGTGAGGCCCCCTGACTGAGGCCTTGGCCCCTCTGGGGAATGCCAGGATGGTACCCCAAATTAGGCCACCGTTGCTCCTTTCCATATCCTTTGCAACTCATCATTTAATGATTTTATAATTTCCTGCGTTTTTGTGTGACATATAGCACGGTTGAATAAACCACAGATGTACCTGAACCGGTTTCAGCCTGCCTGAAGGAGGAGGCAGCAAATTTATCCGAAACCTTTAAACAGACCCATTGTACTACTACAATTTAAAAAAAAACTTAAAAGGCAGTCATCTGAACACAACCCTTCGTGAAAATCCTAAAAATGTATCAAACAGCAAATAAATTTGACATTGTCATTGTTATGTATTGTACAGCTGGAATATGTTTTGGGCGCGTTCGCAGAATGCGAAAAGCGACTGTTAGCTTCGCATATCTGTCCATCCGCATGGAACAACTCGCCTCCTGGTGGACGGATTTTTATGAAATTTCTTATTTGAGTTTTTCCGAAAATCTGTGGAGGAAATTCGAGTTTCATTAAAATCTTACAAGAATAATGGGTACTTGAAGACCTACGTACATTTTTTATGGTATCTCTCTGAATTGTTAGGAGAAACGTTTCAGACAGACTTGTAGAGAAAGTCAAAACACTCACTTTATTTTTAATACATTTTTCCTAAAATAATGTCTTTGAGAGATAGTTTGGAAAAGTAATGTAGAGCCGGACAGGTCACAGATGACAATATAATACGGCGCATGCGCTTTACTTGCTGGGTAACTAAGTCTACAGATGCGCATTCAGAATATCTAATATTTATTGCTCTTTCACAGGAACAATGGTTACGCGAACGCTCCTTGATGTTATTTTTATAGTATGTTGCCTGTCTTGTTAGTGTTGTAACTATTGTAAGAGCTATCAGGCTTGTTTATTTGTACGTGTTTGTAGGGTGCAGTGTTACGGGAGTTAAAATCCATGACTGCAGACCAGCGGAACGTCCATGTCTGGGACAAATTTGGAATTATTCGGGTGGCGTCACATCCTGTTTATTGTATGTGGAATGATGTAGGTCATTGTTTTTGAAACTGTGAGGCGGGTCATTGTTGATGGATGTACTCGAGTTTAAACGTAGTCACAAAATAAAGCTTTGGGTGCGTCGTAAGGTAGTCGAATAGTAGCTAAAGTGAACGGTGCAACAGAAAGATCAAGTATAATTTTAAAATTAATGTTTCCAGTGAATAGTTCGAAAACTTTAATACAGTCCTTATTTGAAGAGAGTGTACTTATTTATATTGTCCTGTGGTTGTGGAGTTCGAAGTTGTGTTTTTAAAAAAACAAAGCTTTTTGTATATTATTAAATTATTCTAAAGATAATTGACATTAAGACGGGGCATTGTTGTATTAACCCTTACGTGACTAATGTCATATATATATATGGAGCAACCATTCTTGATGTTTCTAGATCACACACAACGACGCAGCACAGTCGGTAGGACTCCTCTGGACGAGTGATCAGCTCGTCGCAGAGACCTCTACCT
>Ga0268261_10000549_pt1 | contig 23965 bp, 22 predicted proteins | sample TergutNc150P1_FD_190353 | JGI IMG/M metagenome (GOLD analysis project Ga0268261, IMG submission 190353) | Nasutitermes corniger P1 segment gut microbial community from laboratory colony in Florida, USA - Nc150 P1 (SPAdes) (version 2) | ecosystem: Host-associated > Arthropoda: Insects >...
ACATAGATACAACATATATATATATATATATATATATATATTACATTTCATCCTCTCTGGTATGGTCTCCTAACCTCTGATTGTTGTACTTCCTCCTCAGCATTCTGTTATCAGGCACCCTGAGTCTGTATTATTGCCTCAGTGTGAGGGACCAACTTTCGTTCCCATAGGAGACAGTAGGTGCAAATAGACTGTACAGTTTAGCCTTACATTTTTGTGTAAATGACTGGAAAATAAACATTTTGAATAGAATGGTAACCCTAAATCCCAGGATTTAATTAACTCTTTATTTCTGTGGATGTGTTTGATTTTTTATTTTCTTCTTTGAATATCTGAACTTTGCCTGTTTTGAAAGGGTGTTGTATTTGACCTTACCCTGTATTTTGATGGTGAGGTATGAACATCTGCCCATTTGTTTCCCCTGTGTGAGTTCCAGCCCCTCTTCACATGTGTCATAAGGCAGGGCTTCTGTGTTCTTTTTTTAGACAGTAATAAATGCAGTTTTAAAAATGTGGTTATTGGATGCATTTGTGTTTAAAACAATATAAATTTTAATAGTCCCAGTTGCTCTTCCTGGTTTCATGTACAAAAACATACAACCAAAATTATGTTATTTTTAAAATAGCTTAGCAGTGTGTGCTTATTGCATGCAAGTCACTGTAAAGAGTCTGCAAAAAAAATGAACTGAAGTACAAGAATTGCATATATGTTGCTATAAACATTTTATTCTGACCCACCTCTTGACCCATGTTCATTCGCACAACATTCAAAATTAAATTACAGAAAGAAATAACTCAGTTTGGAATTGAAAACAGTTCAAACCTAAAAATATGAATGCTTCCAAACATTTCATAATCCTTTCAGCAAAAGCATGGGGAGATCTTCGCGGGGAACGTATCTTGGCTGTTCATGGATTAGCCGACAGTGCAGCAACATTCGACACACTGATACCCATGCTACTGCAGTTAGTTGCGCATCCATTGTATATTGTAAGTGTGGACTTGCCTGGCCATGGACATTCATCACCATTGCCGCCAGGCATCCCATATCGCTTCACAGATATGTTTGGGTGTCTGCATCGTGTGATCTCCCAGTTGAAATGGCATCAGTTCAATTACATGGGACATAGTTTGGGAGGTTTGTTAGGGTATTACTTTGCCGCTTCACATCCACACATTGTTGAGAAGCTGGTTGTACTTGATAGTGTTTCTTTCATGATGTACCCTACACAGTATCAATCAAATATACTGAGAGGTTATGGAGAGAGACTTCTTAAACTGGAGAAGCAACAGGAAGTAGGAGCTGTTCCTTTTTCATACACTCTTGACCAGGCTATGCATAAACTGGCTGATTCCAGAGGAACAAAAATGACAGAAGCTGGTGTCAGAGCATTGGCTTCAAGAGGTTTAGAACCTGTAGAAGGCCATGAAGATTTATACAGATTTTCAACAGACCAAAGGACTAAATTCCTAATATTCCCAGTACTTCATGAGAAGGAAGCTGCCCAGATCATGAGTCAAGTAAAATGCCAGTTGCTGCTTGTGACTGGAATTAAGTCTGTGAGAATAGCCAAGAACTCAGCAAGTGCATCTTTGTTGGAAGCTGCAGCAAAGAGCTGTTCATACTTCAGGCACCATATTGTTGATGGTGACCATGATGTACATCTCAACTTCCCAGAGAGAGTCGCTCCACTGGTGGCAAGATTTTTTTCTGAGCCAGTGAGCTCTTTATGAAATGTGTACAACAGTGGAACATGTTGTTTAAGTATGTTACAAATATTTATTCAAGACATAAAATATACTATTATTACATTGCAGTTGCATGTGTTGTGCTTAAAAAATAAAGTACTATTTGGTGAATGCAGAAGGAGGACTGAGGAATGTTATTCATTATGTTGCAGAAAAATTACCCAGACATTTCATTAACTGCTACCATCTGTGTGGAGAGACCAGCATATATTATAAACCAAGAAATTTATAAGCCAGTGATGTGTTCTTGATTTCTAATATGACCTGTCTGACAGTAACAGACTGGGTAATGCAGGGCACATAGGAGCAGTACAGACAAGTTACCAACACAACCAAAATGTGACAAATTTTTGATCCATGCCTTTCTACTTTTACTATGTACTGAGATGGTATATTCGTGGCTACATGAAGAATTGGAAAGGCCTAACTTACGGGGCTAGTTTACTGTAGATATGTCATCTCAAATGCATAAGAAGCTATCGACATGTCTTGTGCTTCCATGCTTTCATATACAGTCTTGGGATTTCTATTCATAATATGGTTAAGTGAAAGAAATTTATTGTTTATGGTGTGTTCAGAACTGAAAAGCTGCAAAAATATGTGAACTTTAATGTGTGAGAATGTCCACATGGAACAAGAACCATTGTCTAGACTTTGGTGAAATTTAGTATCGGGGGGGGGGTTTACTAAAATGTATGTCCCACACTTCATTTTTACACATTGAGGAATATCCAGAAAATTTGTCACAAATGAGCACAAGGGGTGGCATTTTGAGTTGAAAGAAGTGTGTGGGCCGTGTGACAAACTAATGGTAGTTGTAAGACAAGAATGTCATATGTACCATCTGATTGAAACTTCTTTAACCAGTTTGATAAAATGGAAATTTGCTAAGCAATCACTGTATATTTGTACCGATGTAACACTTATGACTACAGTATACACAAATACTGCGTACCATACCATGCAATAAATATTGTATATTTATTGGGGGGGAAGGGGGAGTGTAGTGAGAGAAGTACTGTACAAAGATTTACATTTTTGTTTCCCCAGGGAAGGCTTGGGGTGATCCATGCGGGCAGGCAGTACTGTGTGTACATGGCATTCAGGACAATGCCAATTCTTTCAACCGACTTATTCCCCTTCTTCCAGCTACATTCTGTAGTGTGTGTATTGATTTACCTGGCCATGGTTATTCATCACATTTCCCAGAAGGGCTCCCTCTGGACTTAATGGATTATGTATTGAGCCTGATCCGTGTTCTGGACCACCTTCAGTGGGAGAGCTGTTACTATGTAGGACACAGCCTTGGTGGTCAGCTTGGCCTGTATCTGTGCAGTCTGTGGCCACAGCGAGTCAAGAAGCTGGTTCTTTTGGATACTGTAGGTCCTTTTTACACAAGGACTGACAGTTACCTGTCACACAATGGACTGCTGCTGGACAATATTCTGAGGACAGAAGAACAGTTCTCAAGTAAGAAAAGACCTGTTTACACTTATCAAGAGGCTTTAGACAGAATTATGACCAGCAGGTACAGCCAGTTAACTGAAGAGGCAGCTAAAATCATGATAAAACGTTCCTTGACAAAGAGTAGTGATGAGGGATTCATATTCACGTCTGACCAACGCCTGAAGGCGCGCTTGACATCTTTGCTGAATGAAGAGCAACAGCTACAGGTATGTGCCACATTTGTTGACATGAAATACAAACACAGTTTCATGGACAAGCAATTCTGAGTCAAAAGAATGTTGGTTTGTATTTATTTTAATGTGCTGAATCACTAAAGTCACACAATTCCAGAAATCACAGTTATATCTGTGTGGTACCCATGAAGTGAAACTGAATATGTAAATAGCATTTTATATAAACAACAGCACTATTCATAGAAACTAAATGTTGAAGGACACATTTAGGAACATTTGTGTAATAAGAAATACTGTATTTTCCCAGAAGTGGTCATTGAAAGACAACATTCAGTCATTACTTTTTAATTTTGGAACACATTTCAAGAAATAAAACAGGTGTGTTTGCAATGGAAGATGCAAAAATGCATCAGTTAACTTTGACCTGCCTGTGAATATGTAACACCTTGGGAACAGCTGAACAGATTTGCATGAAATTTAATAATAGGAAGTTGTATTAAAATTTGTTGGCACATTTCAGTTATAGTCAAAATGGGAGAGTAACACACATTGCATATGAAGACCTACATTAGCTTCTGTCTGCATCTTGAGTGGAAATCACTTACAATTTATTCAGCAAGAAGTATTTAAAACTAACATTTTGGTATGCAGTACATTTTTCCACAAGTCTTATAGTTTTTGGAGGAGTGAATGCTTGAGAATGGATGCACTATGCACGTATTTCCTGAACTTGTAAATTTCTATACATCTGATGATTAAAGTAGGGAGGCTACTTGTAATGTCTTTCCCACTAAACTGTCTGAACAGACACAGTTCTTCCTTCAGAATGAGACATTGTGTCCCAGTAGTACATTAATATTTTATGGAAGATTATGCCAATATAGAAAGCAGTTACTGACAGTCAGTATAGAATAATCCTTCAACATGGATATAAGGCGTAGGTGTTTAACCCATCCCCATTAAAGTTTTGTAAATGTTAGAAGCATTACATAAGCAAGCATTTTGCAAAGTGTAGTTCCATTTTGTTGTTACTGGTGAAAAAGACACTAATACAGTACAGCATGTCAATGGGCAATGTCGAATGCATTTTTTTCACTCTTATTTACTGACAGTTGTGTCATTTGATATTTTCAGATATTGAATGGTGTAACATGCCCCACTCTGGCACTTCTTACAACTATTCCAGCAGTAGTAGCAAGATATATGAGATACATGAGAAAACATCTAGAACTAGTTACTAATAAACGGAATTTTCAACGCATCGATTTGAAGGGGGACCATGATGTGCACATTAACAATCCAGAGGTAGTTGCTCCATATATTGTCAGATTTTTAACTAAACAGAAGTGTGGGCTGTAATTAATCTGAACTACTTCATTCATTTACTACATAGTTAGCCTTACAACAGGTGTATAGCATCTTCCAAAGTGATTCTCCAGTGAGTGCAATCTAGAGATTCCTTGTTCAATTTCTAGTATCTTCTCCTTAAGGTCATCCAGTAGCTGCTTGCTTCTTCTTCTTCATCATCATCATCATCCAGTCACTTCTGTCCTTCCATATATCGTTTCTTCAATAATGTGTTTTAGCAGCCAGTTCCTGCACAAGATGTGACCAGTCCAGTTAGCCTTCATTCTTGTTATTGTTTGTAGGGTATTCCTCTCCTCTTCGACTGTTTGTAATACTTCTTCCTTTCGCACACAGTCGGTCCACCTAATCTCCATCGTTCTCCAGCACCACATTTCAAATCTTTACAGGTGTTCTGAACTGCTTATACAGAAAAGACAAATATGGACATTTTCAGGGAAGTATTTTAGGGCAGTTATTAGTTTGTCTGCAGCACATTCCCATAACCTTAACCTGTGTGGCATTTATTTATGGAGAACAGGAGTGCAAGAAGCTCATGTATATCCAACAGTGATAAAGATGAAGTGAAGAATTTCCAGAGGGAAGTTTTCTCCTTCCCAAGAAGGTTTAGCACATGAATGTAAACGTTGTAAAGTGAAGCCACAAAAAGCATTCAGAACAACACTACCTCCAGACACCCATCGGTGAGGAGACTGGTTGGGACTCAGAGTCAATCTGAATGCTTCAGAGAAAAAAATTTACTGTCCACGCTGGGTATCAAACCCAGATTCCTTGATGGATGTAGTAACCAGCCATAGCTTGGTCACTACATCGACTGAGCTATCCCAGCTCCATTAAGAAGTTAATGAAAAACATACAAAAATTAAAAATTGTTTGAAAATGTGATTTAATGTATAAAGTGCCTGATGATGCTCTGAATACATCTTTAGAACCATTTCATGCATAGTATTAAACCTTCCAGTGAGGGAAGGATAATACAAAATAAAATGTTTTATGTAAACAGTAAGGTGTGAAAAGATTGTTGTGTGTTTTCTTCTGGGTAATTCCCCGGCGTCTGAATTTTATATGCCGACATTTTGGAACACTCTGTTCCATCTTCAAAGGCAAGTAGGTAAATAGATTATTTGTGCTTATGCTCGTGATACTTGACATGATTAGTGCTGGATACGTACAGATTGGTCATGCAGTGGCTTGCAGTATTCAAACTGCGCTGTTTCTTGTTGAGACTCTTTGGAAGTGCAGACTCAGTGCTGAGCCATTGAAGTCCACGGTTCTAATGGATTGCATTGCTTGTGCTCATGAAACTGTCCACATTTATGGAGAAGATTTGAGGCATGAGCAGGAATGGTCTGGACACACCTTGCGTTCAACTGTACATGCTTGTAATCAGAACAAATTCATGAAAACAATTTTTTTTTCTAGCTGTGGTTTATTTTATGATGCTGTTAGTAACTCTGCTTGTGTCATGTGAAAGTATTGGTTGATCAGTGAATAATGAATTGAGAGTCTTGAAGGAAGTAAGTAGCTGTGGGTCAGCATTCGCCTGGAAGGAATGAATAAAATCAAAAAGTGTCCAGCCAGTTAGTCTCTGCGTGAGATTTGATCCCATTACCTCTTGTATACAAAGCAGGAGTGAGATCTTTGTTCTTCTGGAATGTTGCGCTCCATCACTGGATTCATCTTCAGGGGTCATGTGTCCAGTGATAATTCTTCATTATGGAGTCTCAAAACAGCGAGCAAGAAAAACCCATTGATGGAACTCAGTATCCCAGAGGAATGTTGATCTTGACTGCACCACTTTAACCCTTATCCTGCTAACGTTGAGAAAATGGTGAACTCCTAATAATGCCAGCAAATGGCAGATGGGATTTAATTCAGCGTTTAAAGGGTTAAAAGCCTGAAAACTCAAAAAGCAAGAGTGCAAAACCCTGGACTGTAATATTTTGTAATTCTGTGTTCTGTTTCTCAGTATCAGGCCTAAGGTTTTGTTTGAAAATTTTATCTTGCTACTGTATGCCTATGTGATTTCATAAAATATATCAAGTTTGTGGGACCAAACAGCATATAGACCAGTATTGTTATTCTAGCAGTACATAGTAAGACAAATATTTCATGTCTGTGTTTTGAAATACTGAACTGCTTCAAGAAATGTTAAGCATTACTGAATATTTGAGGTTCTACCTCTGTCATCAAGGTAGATGAAAGTTAATCTTCCATGGTGATACAGGATACAGGTGGGTGATGCTGACTTGTTTCAGTTCACTGTGTGTACTGTTATTACTATCAAAAGCAAGTACAAGCTTCTAAGCATAGTTATGACCTATGAACTTCCAGTACTTGAAATGTTTTTCACCTTTTGTGCTGTAGTGTACAGTACAATAAAATATAATGTTACACTTAAAATGTATAAAAAATTCTTCTTAACACTTGGCAGCTGATAGAGAAACTCTGTAGATAATAGCAACAAGCACAAAGAAACATTAGTTCTCTATTACCTGAGCAAAAATCAAGGTGGTATCATATACTTTTCATTATGAAAATGTAGCATTTTTGTGTAAATTTTTGCTGTAGATAATGGATGAAGAGATCGGTTATGTTGACATGAAATCATAGGGAAAAGAAACATTTTTGCAAATGTGGCAATGCTTGTAACTTGCACAATTGGAAAAGTTATACTGTCCATTAACACTAACTTCCAAGGGTAAATCATGCCAGTAATATCAGCTATTAAAGAATGGGGTTTCATTCTCAGACACACAAAAACAAGTGTGATAAATATGATGAACTGAGCCTGTCTTATTAGTTGTACATAAAGTAGGCCTACATCACATGCATAAATTGTGTTGTGTGTATACCAAAATAGACTGATGCCTTATGTACCTACAGGGTCCAGGTAAAACAACTAATTTTCTTTTTCTGATAAACAGAAATCTTGTAACAGAGAATGTAAATGAGATGGTGATGGTACAAAATACTGGTATATCATACAGCAGGCAGCAGAATGGAATGGGCTAAAGTTTCCCACACTTCATTGCTCCATGAACCCTGTCCTTGAAAACTAGAACTGTTGGTTATTGAACCCCTGACTTTTAAAATTAACTTTCCTGAGGACATATCATTCTCTCCTTCAGGCACCAATCTGACCTTGCCCTTCCCAAAGTAACCGAATAGTTTTACTCTGTCACTACTGACTGCCGTGCTCTTAAACTTCAGTATGTTTTCACACCACCACCGTCACTACCACTTTGCTTGTGCTGATCGCATGAAGGATTTAACCATTTAAAGCCCATTGGTAAGTACACAGACCACATGCTGTACTACTAGGAAGCTGCATTCTTCCTACGTGTATTTGTTTTACATGTTTCTTACAATAAATGGCAATTACTTCCCTGAACAGCATTAACCAATCCGTCTTCATAACTGTCACAGTATCCTCTGTGAGATTGGAACTTACGTGTTATATGCCAGTTACAGGAGTACCATTTATTAAGGGCGTAAAGGAATTGTGCCCACTATGGCTTGTGGAAATTTACACTTGTCAGTAGTTGTGACAAGTCACAACTGTACGAAAATTACATCCCAACAGGTTGGCCTGCAACACAATATACAAATTCACAAAGGCATTCAGCATGTTAAAAGACAAGAAAAATTTAATTAAAACAATTTAAAAAGTGCATTTTGTTCGTTAACATTACATAATTGTATCACAATGCATGGTACAAAAGAATGAAGTTCACTATTCCATGGCTCATATTCCTTGGAACGCTCCCAAGCCCTTCTGGGCAGCTATGTTGAGGGTAATTCTAATGATTACTTGTGGGTTGCAATTTCACATAGTTTGAGAACAACATGCCGTCTCCATCTTTATGACATAATGCTGGGTCCACACTAAACAGAAAAGGTGGAGATACAAAAGTGAAAGTACTGTCCACACCCATCTAACAAAATGTAAACATTTTCTAGATATACTAGTTTCGTTTTGTCCTGTCCACATTCAGTGTACAGCTGCAACTAAGTGAATACATCATGTGGCGCTACACGGAGAATAAAAAAGATGAGGGCATACGCATAGCTGTGTCAGCCTTTATGTTCCTTGCCTTACAAATATCAACGAAAAACAAGAGGCATTTTTAGGTGAGGCCAACATTGAGTTTATGTCACAGTGGTGAACTATAGGTGGATTTGCTGAATGATGATGTTGGATTGGGTGAACAATTGTGATCGAGATTCAAGATTTTGTTTAGATTGCCAAGCGAAGATTTCGATAATCTGGTATGTCTTGTTGGTCTAGCAGTTAACAAGAAAAATACAAACTTTAGAAATTCTATCAGTGTGACGTAACGTTTGGCATTAACAATGAGATTCCTTGCAACTGGGAGTTCGTATCACAACACACGCAGCCTACCTGTGCAAAGATTCAACGCAGTAAGTGTTGCTGATAATACCACAAGTGTGTGAGACACTAATCAACACTGACACGTCTCCAGTTCATGAAACCTGAAACAAGACAGGCGCCTTTTGATCTTTGTCGACCGGTGATGGGGCTTGGGAGATTTGCAGAAAACTGCAAATTTGCAAAAATGTGTCATAATTGTTGCAATACACCAAGTTTATGTTTTGCTTGTTTTGTCAGTTTAATACGACAATCACTGCCATCATAACCTCAAACGTCGAAAGAAGTTTCTTCCGACGCACCCGCCCCACAGAAATTTCGTGGTCATACGTCACGTGCTCGCTCGTTTGAACAACACAAACCGGGCATTTTCAAACTCCCTGACGTAATCGATGTGCCACACTCCACGGATTACACAATCTCTCGTTCTACATATGCAATTATTACTATCCACAGATAGCGTACATAACGAGTGAAACAACTACGTAGGGTATCAAGCTACGGATAAGAGTGGTGTTGCGGTAGGATCAAATTTTCAGGAAGGGCAAGACCATTTGAACCGTTGGTCCAGACAACGCGGAGTAACATTCTGACATTCTAGAAGACTTGCATATGTAGGAATTTTGTTTTTAATATTGGTCATCCGCGAATATACATAAGTATTTCACATTTTCCATTCCGTGCATTACAATTCAATTACTATAATTTAAGCCAACAAATACACACACTCTACGTTTATTCGTTTCTGACCTATTGGTAACTCTGCAGAGCGGGTAAAATTTGAACCCCCCCCCCCCCCCCCGCCCCTTTGTGTGCTGCGAATTGTGGAACAAAGCGGCGCTTATAGACGGAGAAGTGTACAATTTTCAGAATAAAATCACTCAGACACGTAACGTTAGGTGTTTTTGTCGTTTAACTAAAATCAGTTACTTTATTAAAGAAAGAAATGGGAGGCAAAGTACGTGAGGTAGGTGAAGGAATGCCAGTGGACATTTTTGATCTTACGAAAAAGATTGAAGATTTGACAGTACAAGAGCAGGAAGTGGACGTCGACATTACGATTCTTAGTCGTCCAAGTGATAAGGTGCTGGCCATTCAAGAATTGAGAGAAAATGAATTGAAAGGTTATAGCATATTATCAGTTTTCCCATGTAGTGTTTGACGACTGAATTAACGTTAAAATGTGATGTAATTTGCTGCAGAATGTATTTCAAAGACGAACACAAAAGTATGTACGGTATGAGCAGACATATTTCGTTTGGTTAAAAATTAAAATTTTGTTTTAAATTCGCTATGCCGCGCATGTTAGATAACACAGGGCATAACTGTATCCACACATACTGCATGGATGACAGGTTACAAAACTGTGTGAAATGTTTCAGACGTTCATTTGTTCTTAAGATATAAACATGTTGCTTTTTAAAACTGGAATTATTACAACGCCCAATGTATTTCCCCAAAAAGTATGCAGTTATGGTTATGATTTCTTGTGTATTCAATATGAAAATAAGGTTTTATTGAATAGGATAACCAAAAAATTTGAAGATGCATGTTTTCTTTGATGTGTCTTTGTGTCCTAGTGCAAGTAGTTTCCAACTCTCTGAAATGTAACAAACCACCCACTGAATAAAACATTGTCACATCACACAAGACATGCATCATCAACAACATTGCTGCAAGAACCTCAAACCTTGCAAGCACGAATCTGATACGGCTACATTCATTTTTGGTGTAATTCTGTTGTGGATAATGCAACATATATGTTGGTTCCTTACCATGCGTAATGTATGAGAACAGTAAAACTGAATGTCTTTTGTTGTAATGATATTAAAAGATAACATGTATAAATATTATTTACAATAATTAGTCTGTAACTAGGCAGATAGTGTCAGCATGGAGTGAATTTAAGTTACATGTCAAATGATTAAGATAATTTAAATATTTTGGATGTGTGACATACAGTCAGGGACAGTAAATACTAAAACTGTAATGAATGTTAAAAATAATGCAACTGTAATTACTTCTGTCATCCTTAATGTTATTCAGGAAAACTGCTTGTAGCAAATTAAACTCAAAATTCAGGACAAATTAGGAGGTTGATAAATCAGGATAGTCTACCATCAGTGTAACACCCAATTAACCACAAATTCTCATAAAGGTATATGTGGCAGCTATGTTGTAAATTATTTTAGATCTTCAAGTTAACAGAACTGTCTTGTGGCCCTTTACTTTCAAGTCACTATGTTCTGATACAGTAAAGTGATATGCACACACACAACATATGGGTATGTATATGTCCTCATTGTTGGGTTACTAAAATATACTGAGGCCAAAGAAACAAGTCCCATGCATTGGTCATCCCCATGTCCCCCTTGAGCTGTTACACTTCTCCCTGCAGTCATCTCACCAATCCATTCAGTTGAATACTGGTAGTGATGACCATATGATAACCTTCCTTAGTTCAAGGCATTTTGGTTTAGCTGACATACATTGGGCGAGGGAGGGGGGGGGGTTGGGGAATACAACAGTAGGCAGAAAGGAGAAGCCTCAGGTGCTATAACCCCCACTGGGCATGACACTCCTTTCCATGGCCTCTTTGTAAGATAGATTATTGAAAGGCTAGATCAAAACATTGCCAAAATTCACTTCACACAGGTTAAAAGTGACTGCACATGTGGCATAAGAAACTAGCTTTGTTGTAATTGACAAAGGTAGTAAAGTTGTCCATCCACACCGTGAAGGCATACAGGGGGCGAAGAGTATAGCTCCACTCATTCTTAACCTCAGCACCAAGTGGCAGTGAGTGGCTATTATCACACCGTGGCTAAATTACCCCTGAGAAAGAGCCCTGGTGCTTATTGAACAGGAGGATAGGTGGGCCCCAGAGCCAGTCTGGACATTTGAGAGAAGAGAAAAATCCTTTGGTCCTACCAGGATTTTAACCCAGGACCACCCACTCTATGGCTAGTAACAGCTGAGATATCTTGACTTAAGTTTGTCATAATGTACATCTAATTTGAAACAAATTTGTATCTAATCCACAAGTAAGTGAGGTCTCCATGGACTTGTGCCATTCTTTCAAAGTATTTACTTCAAAACAGGCAATGACCTTTTGTATCAGCCATGTATGATACACTGTTCATTATTTGCCAGCACAAAATATTAACTTCATTCTTCAGGAAAATTATGGTGCTATATCATGGTAATGAATAAACAGAAAGTTTTCTTTACTGGTCATTTTTCAGAGCTCAAAAGCAATATAAGTGAAATGGAGAAAGAGCTCAGTAAATTGCAAGTGATGAAGCATGAATATCAGGAGCGCTCTTCTGTACTCAATGATGAATGTACAAGGCTGAAGGAGACTGAGGTGAGTATTAATTTATTGTCGGTTTTATTAAGTAATCTGACTCTATGATATGACACTAGGGACTGTGGGAATGGTGATGACTTTCACCTTAGGATTATGGGATTTTGGATTTCACCCTTAACCTGACTTACTGTTCTACAAAAGAGTGTCAGCATGATCACAGGTAGTGAGCATATTGGCCCATAACTTTTAATAGTTTGCATCTAGAAAGGAATTAATGTTTCTTGAGGCTTTCATGCCTTCCTCTTGGAATTGTTAACAATATGGCCTGTTAACCTTCCCATGTTATGCGCAAGATACCTTGGTTAGAAACTGTTGGCCTTTGTTTTGGATGTATTTGTTTATTTAACAGCATCAAAAAAAGAAACATATCCTGCCATCTCTCAATAATTAAAGCCCTGTGTCAGGGGTGCACAGATTTTCCAAAAATGTTGTAGCCACCTCAAAATACTAGGCACTAGAAGGGAAGCATACTGAAAACCCACAAACATTAGGTGCCACCATACAAAATTTAGTTGTTATTGCAACCTGGATTTGTGTACCCCTGCCATATATGGTTATATGGTTTTCATCCATGAAAATTATGTACATTATCATGGAAGTATAAGAACATGGCATTTCTTTGACTAAAAATTCGTCATCATTATCATTCCATTGGCATGTGCAGAATGTGACGATTCCTTACCGTTCTCAGGAGCTCCTACAATTCCTCCCTGTTATGTACTTTTTCTTGCCACCCTTCTCCACCAACTATTCTTCCATCCTCTCGCACTTCATCTTGCCATCTGTTTCTTGGTCTGCCTCTCAATCTTGCTGTTCCCAAATTCATATATAATACTCTTTTGGGAATTATGTTTTCTTCCATTCTCTGTACATGCCCAAACCAACATAATCTATTTAACCTTATTGTTTCTATTATAGTAGGTTTTTTAACACTTGCATAAATTTCTTTATTGGTCAATATCCTCCAATTTTCTTTTTCATTGTCATATACTGGGCCTAAAAAATTCAGCATGGAACTAGTTAATTTAGATGTAAAATTACTCTTTAGACAAAGATGTTGAAATTTGTAATTAAAATTTGGTTATATTTTCCCATTTCTGAGTTTTAGACTGTTCCAATGCTGTTTTTTAATACACCTCAGTTATGCTTCTAATTCTTCCACTGTTTTTTTACAGTGTTTGCTTCAGGGTTCATAGTGGCTTGTGGTATAAATGATGTTACCTCAATGTAAGATACATCCAAAATTTTAAGTCAAAAAAAAAAAAATAAACCAGGGAAGTGAAACAGTTACTTTCTTTATATCATGTCTCTGAGCAGAAACCTAAAATAGACTTACTGTAACTATGTTTCATTTTGTTTCATTTTACACTGCAGGAGACCCTGAAGAAAGAACTTCATGATGCCCATGCAGTTACACGGAGTTTAAAGAAAGATATTGAGCATTTGATTAAGGAAACAAGAACAAAGGATGAAGACGCAGCTATTCTTGAGAAGAATCAGTATGTAATGGCGTTCCCACTTCTTTATGTGAACTGCTATTGCAATTACCTCTGCTTACAAACAAAATTCTAATCTTATCAAAACATCAAACATCCATAACCTTAACCCTTCAGCACTAAAATCAAGTTCCCACTGCCATCATCAAAACCCCAGATTTAAATTACAGGGTTAATTTTTTTCATGCAAACACCTACAACAAAGAAGAGGATAAAACCGCTCAACAGGGCTGTACAAGAATGGTGATAATTGGCCAAAACATATGCTGTGTTAGGAAATTGAACCCAGCACCCTGCAATGCAGTATAAGTGTTAATGGGCACCAAGAGATTAATAACCAATAACAAAAACTTATTAACAGGCACTTTGAATGCATGTCATCTGTAAGTGACAGCCGGGATAGTGTCATCTTTACAGTGACTAGGTGATGGACTGGATGATCCAGGTCTCGACTCCTGGCAGAAGCACAAGATTTTTCTCTTCTCCAAAACGTCCAGACCAGCCCCGGGTCCAATGCAACCTCTATACAATACATACCAGGGGCTCTTTCCCCAGGGATAAAGTGGCCGGGCTGTGGGGCTAACCACTCATTACGTAGTTCCATTAGGAATGAGTGGAGCTATACCTCCACTCCCACTATATGCATTCATGGCATGTATAGGAACACCCATACTTTTTGTGATTTTTCAGTACAGGAAATTCCACACAGTAATGCATGAAAAATATACTCTGTAACTTCCCACTTCACCAAGTGCATGTATATATTTTTGTTTTAACTAATGCTCTTTCAGATACCTTTGCTACTGCAGATGCATTGTCCTCCAGTCATAATGAAGCTTCTGGAAGAATGTGAACATTGCTACTAAATTTTAGGCCTTCCTGTTTTGTGCCCATTGCCGAAACGTACAAGTTTCTCAGCACATGTCACAAACATGAAACAATTTTGAAGTTTGGAAACATATGTAAAAGTGTTCAACAGTTTTTCAGAATAATCTTGCTTTATAGTATGTGTATTTTTCCAACTCACTGGCAAGATCACTGTCAGCAGCTTGCAAGCCACCCTGAATAACTGACTCCTGTTTGATTTCCTAGGGATATCCAGTTTTATGGAGTCCATACAAATTCTCACAATTTCTGCACATGCTCTTTCCTTAGCTGTTTCATTATTCAGTCATCTTTATATACTATTTAGCATGCCAGTCACACTGATGATAGCATACTACTCCAGGCCTACAAAGATTTCCAATAAATTTAGAATCCACAAAACAAAACAAAATACATAGGATCAAACATTGTGTGTTTTTATTAACAGAAGAACAACTGAAATACGTACTTATAAAGAACAGCCAGTTACCATTACACTTGGAGAGAAGTCAACATGCCCTTGCTAGGACATGGGGAAAACTCCAAATTTCCTCCTGCCATTTCCAGGATATAGGGGCAGAAATAGGAAACAAACACAATGAATGGGAAAGGAAAACAGGAGAATGAAGGATACAAAGGTCAGAAGGGGTAAAGGGAAAATAACTATGTTGCCAAAACTGTTTTTTTAATGTGAAAAAGAGGGAGGAATGACAATAGCATGGTAAATAAATGGAATGGGAAAGCAATTAAGAAGAAAGGAGACGAGCTAAAACACATGCAAGGGATGAAGGAATGGAAGAACGTGATTTTCCTTGTCATCGTTTATGGCTCATGCATTAGTAATAATATAATAGTAAGAAAAATACAGGCTGTTGTAAACTCAGTAATGAAACTTGGGGCTCCACAAAATGTGGGGAATTTCTTTACTCGCTGAGGAATTATCAGTTCTCAAGAAGGAGTTACCATAGTTAGTTGTAATACTAAGCAAATGCAAAGCACCACCATGAAAATTTGATACCATGGTCACCAAATGCCTGGGGAGTTTTACAGACCTACTATACTTTTTTCTGTTTTACAGGTCTTTGCTGTGGCTTTACAAAAATCTTACAGGAGTCAAGTGGGACTACACTGCACCATCATCAGGCTACGTTGGCAGTATCCTTTGAAGCTGGCAGTATGCCAAATGTATATACACTACAAACATTCTGGCAGGGGTCCACAAATATTCCAGATATCTAACAGTTGCCTCCAAACTCTAGGTGCAAGAAGCATGACATGAAGCAAGTTCCATACCGAGCACTCACAACTCTGGAGTGACCGGTTACACTCACTGTTATTTGGCACTTCCCATCATGCATGTGAACTAAATGCATTTTTATATATAAGGGACAAAACTGCAATAATTATGCCGAAGATATCAGGTGCCACCATACAAAATTGAGTTGCCTGCCCCTTACCGGGTGCCTGGGATGTGTGAACCCCTGCATTCTGGTATGAACAGTTAAACATTTGACTGCCCTACCTATGTTCTACAATATACGATTCCCCTCCCATGCCACTATCTATCTTAGAAACTAATACAGTAGAATTCCTGGTTTTTTTAATATCCACAATAATAGGTTACAAAGGCAATGAATTATGTACTATTCATCATAAAATTAACATCAAAGAGAAGTTGTTGTGAATCCTTAACATAAATCTCAGGTGGTTTTAATTCTGTCAAGAACTACTGCAAATATTTTAGCTACCCAGCTGCAGAGGCAAGTTCTGAGTGTGTATGGGATGAAATTCAGTGTGCTGCCCATGCAGATTGGTCAGATATCAGTAGGTAGATTTCACTAGTCTAGCCCAAGTGCCATTACATACTTCTCATTCTGTCTGTATTCGCTTGATCTTTGAAACAGATTTTTTTAACAACATCTTAATTTTTATTTTGTCAACCTTTATGATGTTGGTTCTTTGAACTATCGCAGTACCAAATTACTTCCACGTTCTGCATCACCAACAGATAGGGGAAAGAAGAAGAGGCATATAAATAATCTTCCTTACTTAAAATATTGTTAAATGTAAGATATGAGTTGGTCATCATGGTTATGTTTGTAATTGGATGTTTTCACGGTAATGATGAAGGGTACAGTCTTTTTAAATATGATGCCATCATCTTCACGACAGTCAAAGAATAAGGAGTTGATGAGAGAATGTGTTGCCTTATAGAGGGAAAGAGTGGGTTAGGGGACAGCGCTAGTCAGCCACTAGGAGAAGCAGTGTTGTGGGATGTGCAGAGTTTTTTGTTGGGCCCACTAGAGGCAAAGAAAGGGTGATGAACCAGTGAGAGGAAGGAGCACTAATTACTGAGAGAACAAGACGGGGAAAACCAAGTGGAGACGGTAAGGCAGAAGGAGAGCCTGGATGTGTTGGCTGTGCTGCCATTGTGTATCCTTGAGAGGAGACTGTCTATATTCCTTAAGAGAGTGAATGAGGGATTTATTTCTATGCCCTAGATGGTGTCAGATCTCTGAAGACTGTAATCTTTACATTTGCTAAACTTTGTCGAATATGCCAGAAGTCACATCACGAGTTATTTCTCTCTAAATTGAACTGTAAAGAGGTCACAGAAATAAGTATAATAAATGATTGGGGTAGCCAAGTTCATGAACTCTGTCAGTCACCATTACTTAATTTTCAGAGCCAGTATGTGTAATTATATAGCTATACCACTAAGGACACTGACTAGCGGTTATTGCCTCCATGAAAACAGGCTGATCTTTTGTCTTTGTGACGTTACAGAACTGGCTGTGACAGTGGATAATGATAAAATATGAGCTCAAAGAAGAAAAATGAGGAAATAAGTAGAACTGTAAACACAGAGCTAACTCATGTTTCAGACCCTTGGTGTCTGTGGTTCTGTATACAGTCCAACTTGGTTATAATGTCATGCCAGGAACTGAATAATTTGTGTTATTATAAAAGAATGTCACTCCAAGTGAGGAACATGTGCCTTACAAGGAATTCATTGGTACTGCAGAATATCTGATGCTACAGACAAGGTGTTGCATAAACCAATGTCATTATTACTGAATTGAACTGTATTTTAATCTGTATGTTTATAGAATGCAAATCAAAAGACAAAAGGTTTTGTATCAGATGGTAGCAGTCATGCCCCATATTTAATCTGCTCATAATTTCTTTATGCATACAGTTTTGTTTGCTTGTGTTATTCCCAAATGTTTGAACTCTGGCACATTTTCAAAGGATATGTTAGCAGTATTTGTTTTATGATTCTGTCCTACATTCTGTTGATGAGGTATGAATGTATATGAACATATAAGCAGTGTTCTCAGCATTTACTCCTAGATCAGCATACAGATTAGTGACTAATAAAGTTTTGCATTTTTGTCTGCAGTATTTATGTTTTCATTCAGTATATTAATATCACCAGCACAGACCAGATGCTGATGTTTGCCATTTAACTTCAGTCCCTCCTGGTTTACTTGAACCTTCCTAACAGCATATTCTAAAGCAGAGCTGAATAGTAATGGTAATCAAAAATAAATTTCAGATCATTCTGAACAGGAAATATGTCTGACAAATGTATGCCTATCCAGACTTCACTCTTAATTTCATTTAAACACATCTGAAATAACACAAGTGGTTTCATGCCCATGCAAAACTTAGTGAAAACATTATACGAGTATAAAACCTCCATACTCATCAACTCAGGATTTTGTAGTTAAACCAAATCCACCTTCTGATTCCTCTGTGCAAGTGGTGGAACAGTGGTCTTATATACACTCCACTTGTTGAATAAAATTATTACTGTACATCTTTTGTGATGCTAGACAGCAGATAACTTCATTTGCAAGCTGCAGACTTTTTCTGGCTGTTTATGAGGACTTCCTCTTACAGTTATAACATTAAAATGACTAGATTTTAATGCACCACTCTTCATACACATGCTTCTTACAAAATGGCTTTCTGAGACCCAAGGGTGAGGTGCTGGGATTCACGACTGACAAGATCCAGTCCCCGCCCCCGACCTTTACTGGACAAACAGGAAGGCTTTCTATCATATTCATTTACCTTTAAGAATGCAAGTCACACAGCTTGGCTGGAATCTCCATCTTGTAGGGGTTCCACGTGAATAAATCCCTGATGAAATCTTATTAACAACTTGATGATCTGCCCATCACAGACAGGCAGATGAGACTGAAACAAGATGGCTGCCTGACTCACATGAGAAGTTGAGTTAGCTGTAGAAACAGCAGGAATGTCCTCAAGAAAATGGACGTTATACCAGTATGCTATGGCATTGACCATTCCTGGGCATGTTGCTGTTGCATCTGTAGTCTGTGTCATTTGGATGGTGGATCTTTCTAGACTAAGTTGCAGCAATTCAACAGGCTTGCTCAGAACAGCAGTAGCAAGAGTTGATAGGTTAAGATCTAGATGCTGTAATACCTGCAAAGGAAATGTACAAGTAATAGGACAACTTGGTGACAAGGAAAGTAACTCTGTCTTAAACTCTTAAGATTTTTATCCAATCATGATAATCCTTTAATTAGGGTCAGGAATTTTTGTATGTAACATTTTATTTAATATAGGCAGCAAGTTCCTGTGCCACATTGGTAACCACCTACAAAATTACATGAATAACAATCTTATACACTAAGTGGAGTTAATGAGTATGCATAACATGCAATTTGTAATTACTTCACATTCTTGTTCATTGATGTTTATTTTCATTATCATTCACAACAGTGAAAGCAAATATGGTACAGACCTGATAGGTGTTGATGAAACGAGCTATATCATAACCACAAGTGTGCGAGTTGTTTAGAACGTGCGATACCTGCATCAACCAATCAGACTGCAGCAGATGACCCATCACACGGATCTCCTGTGGTAACAAAGTTCCACCTTCTGCCAGTGATGACCTGAAATAAAGCAAGTGTTACACATATGTGGCTACCTTTCATAAGAATGTGCTGCCCCCATCACTTTCAAGTTAGAGGTATCATAACCCAGAAGAAAGCCATCTTCTTAGCCCCTGCTGAAAGCTCATTCTCACAAAAACATGAACACACATGTTGCAGGTGGCACTTGCCACTATTTACATCATTGGATGACTTTGAAATTATAGCACATTGATTAAATATTAGTAAGTTGTCCTGTGTATGCCATAAAGTAATATGGGGGAGTGAAGGTGCAGCTCCATACAATCTTAACCTAGGCACTAGACGGAGGTGAGTGGTCATCTGCATGCCTGGCAGCTTTAACCTCATTTCCCACTGAACAGTAGGTGGGTGGCCATCCTGAGCTGGTCTGTATGTCTCGAGAAGAGAAAGATCTCATGCCCCTGCTAGGATTTGAGACAGCTGCTCCAATTTATAAACTTCACACTAGCAAATCATTAACCTTTATTTTCCAGTAATATGAATTTAAAATTTCCCAGACCTATGCAGTTGACAACTATATTTTAATTTGGTGGTAACATTTCAACATCAGTAAATGGGGGATTTTAAGTCTCTCGAAATACAGGATCAGCAGTCACACTCATATTTTAACTGCAGAACATGGTATTAATGTGGGAAAAATGCAACACTTAGCTGCACAGACATCTGTAATATGATGCACGACCAATAAAATGTTAAAACAGGAAGTCTGAAGGTATTCATACCTGAGTGCCGGTATCATGTTGAAAGTTGTCTCATTAAGTTCCCCAGAAGGATCTACCAGGTGTGCCATAATGATGTCAAACTGTACTATGCCACTGTCCAATATTTCCATGAGTTGTTTCTCTGTTACACACTGCAGCTGTGTGTCGGTGATATCATTCAATTCTGCAATATTTCTTATTGCTGACTCATCACCTGGTGAACTCACAACACATACAAGCCTTGCTGAGTAACGCATGAGCAAATGCAAACCAAATACAGGGAATGGAGAAAGATCTAATATTGCCGAGATGTGTGGATGCCTGGGCTGTAAAAGAAAATTGAACATACTTGTAAACTCAAATAAAATGGGCACAGTTAATTGCTTCAATATGAATGTGGGGTGGTTCCACGGATATAACCCCATTAATACTTGTTAATAAGAAAGATTTTATGGTCAACTGACTTTGGAATACAGATGAATCCAGTGACTTCATAATAACTGGGAGAGTGAACCTAACTTATGGACAACTGATTTTAAACAGTCATGGTGATGTGCCCCAAGATACCAGCTACCTGTTCCCTTAAAAGTTAGGGAGAAAAGGAGTGTGAAAACGAGCATACTTTATTATTCATGAAAAAAAAAATTGTCATGTGGAATGAATAATTAATTCATTCATTAACTTATTAGTTCTACATCTGAATTCTCTGTTTTTCTGACACATGATGCTACGTCACTGAGAAACAGGTTCCCAATCAATCACTTCTTTTTATTCCAACTAAATGCACATAATATCTTAAAGGTAAAGCAATCCCATTACGGGCCTGGACAGGCCCAGAGGGTTCCAGGAGATTGAGGCTCCCAGATTTCAAGACAGTCCTCACATGAAGGTGGTAAGGTTGTCAGCCCTATGCACCGGCCACCTTCACCCCCAGGAAACATTCCTGGTATTTACTTCTGTTAGAGGCTGAGTCAACCCCAGGGCCATAGTGCGGCCAGAAGGATTATGTCACCATCGGGAATCGAACCCCCGACCTTCCGGCTTGTAGTGCAGTGCCTCAACTGCGCCACCGCGTGCCCCCACATAATATGTTAAATACATATATTTATCACCAGTTGCCTCCTACATGTTTTGGTGTTTGTTACACCTATCTTCAGTGAGACCATTATATTATTGCTCAAAAACTATGTGCCTTTTGCAATGTTGTTACACAGGTTGTTGTGAAATGGCACAGCATCATATCTCAGAAGAAAAGAGACCTCAGCTACACTGCAGCAAATGCCTAAAAACTGTCACAATTCTATAATTGTGTGTAATTTTTAATCTTCTAGTTATTATTTGATGATGATGATAGCAGTAACATAGTCTACAACATGCCAGATTTCTGAAGTACTGATTAGTCACAAACTCATATGAATTAACCCACCAACTACAATCATAACCACATAAATAGCCACTAGCCAGTTGAATACATTCGTTTTACAAAACGACACTCCACCACGAATACAGGCCTATGACAGCTGCCATTCCAGTGAATAATGAAGCACCTCACTACCATATTGACCCAAATACAAGATCCACCCCACCCCCCCATCTAAATCTTCAATTTCGAGGAAAATGCCTACAAAAGTATGTTGAACTTTGTGTGCAGTTACCTGTTGACCTCCATTTTCCAGGTTAAGAATAAGGAAAAAATGAATGTGGTACTTAATGGCTTACCAGTGAAATGTAAACATTGACTCCAAAGCCTGCTACTTCAGATATCAAGCAACTGGCAGTGATGGTGGATCTTGGGTAAGAGTGATCAAATCACTACAGTACATCACACATCTGTATTCTAGATAATATGACGACAAATATGAATCCCATTATGACAAATCTCAAGACAACAAAAGGAAAACATGATGTCCCACTGTGTGAACAACTCTTCTTTAACTACTTCCTCAATAAGCAAGGTTCTTACCTGTTGACATTTGAGTATGGCAGCCTGCTTTAATGCTTTCATCCACTGTTCATCATTCAGAAACTGTACAATGGGCTGAGATACTATGTAACTGCAATCTAATCTCCTCAATGTACCACAACTAATAACTGATTCTGGTACACTGTATACTTCCTTTGAGAGTACACCACTTTGCAAAAAACCAAGTTTGTCTGACATGTTTAATACTGTCTCTTTCAATTTCACTTCACACTCTGACTGCTTATCTTTACATACTTCTTCTTTTCCTTCATCCTCATGTGCATGTATATAATTTTCACCTGATGAAATGTTTGGTACAACTTTTGAGGGAGCAGTAACATTGACGCACAGCATGTCCCTCTGCCAGTTGGTTGCCATATTTAGAGCCAAGTGCTTAGAGGATTCAGAGTCAAATTCTGCAGTGCCACTGAAGTTTTCTGGGCTCTCTTTATTATCAGTGTGAAATTTTTTGGAAGCCTGAGATTCATTTTGTGCTGTAGATATTTTACTGGAAGAAAGTGAATCCTGTAACTTTATATTTGTATGCATGTCTTCTATTCTGTGCTGATCACGGACCTCAATGGAAATTTTTCCACCATGGCACATGATACTTATATTTAATTTTTGACCTGAAGTGATATGGATAGGAGACTTAAGAGGAAATGTGGCTTGGTCCCAACAATCTGCTTTGTGAACTCCATCTCTATCACTATCATCATCAGGAGCAGATGACAGGATGGTGATGCCATCAAGATGCAGATCAAACCACATTGCTATAGCATCGACTCGACCAGATTGAACACATGTGAGGCAATGTTCCAAGCTCTTCTGTCCATGCAACCAATTGGTCATGTCCCGGCTGTCATTAAATTTGATATGCAAAGCGTAGCATGGTGATGTAAGGAACCTGCAGGGAAATTAAATATGATGACAGGCTTTAGGATCATATCCAGAATTTCATTACTGGAGATTAATATAAAGATTTTTTTTTGGTATCTCAGCACCATCCCATGAAGATGTGTGGGAGGCACAGAGGTATAAACTGCTCATTCAATACCTTAAAATTAGAAGGAGTCAACCTATGCTACATATTCTGGCTGGTTTACTCCTGAGCAAAGATCCTGTCTTATGCAGTGGACAGAGAATCTATGGTGCCAGAACTGTTCTGGGCATAAAGGCAAAGAGAAAATTTTCTGCCCATGCAAGTAAAAAACTATGGATGTCAAGGTACTTTGCTGCTTGAGCCATTTTTGCTAAAATGAGGTTTAATAAACTTAAAAAGTAAGGGTATGTTTAACCCTTAGGCTACTAATGTCATATATATATATATATATATGGAGCACTTATTCTTGATGTTTCTAGATCAAACACAACGACGCAGCACAGTCGGTAGGACTCCTCTGGACGAGTGATCAGCTCGTCGCAGAGACCTCTACCTGACAACACACGACACTCACAACAGACAAATAT
>Ga0268261_10000550_pt1 | contig 23939 bp, 18 predicted proteins | sample TergutNc150P1_FD_190353 | JGI IMG/M metagenome (GOLD analysis project Ga0268261, IMG submission 190353) | Nasutitermes corniger P1 segment gut microbial community from laboratory colony in Florida, USA - Nc150 P1 (SPAdes) (version 2) | ecosystem: Host-associated > Arthropoda: Insects >...
CCCCTCCTTATGTGCTGAAATAATTCTATTGGCCGAAATTCAAATTTAGAGAACCCCATAGGCCGAATTTAATTTTTTGGAAAGTCAAATCTCATTGGCTGCGCTAATTCAAGTCAGTAGATCCCAACTTACGTTACACGAACATTTTGGGGTGTCGCCCACTGGCACTTCCTGCTGAATGTATTATGTCCTCAGACGTGTCAAAGTCTCGGGGTTCACCCAGAACACCGAGCCGCAAAACTCCTACCAACTTGACGGTTGATGGTGTTCTGCCTAAGCTCACGCTTTTGAATGCTTTAAGGACACTTACACTCCTGCTGTTTCCCCTGTTAGGTCATTTACAGCCAAAGGAATTTATCTTCTTGAGCCTCTTCAGGGGTTGAACCTGAATCGCCGGTCCATTTCAGGACTTAAACCTGAAATGCCGGTAACAAATGCTATCCCAGGTGTCTGGAAAAAAGCTCTAGTGGTCCCCATTTACAGCGGGGGAGATCGACGGGTAGTTGGAAAGTATAGACCGGTCAACTTACCTTCGGTGGTTTGCAAGCAAATGGAGCGCGTTATATCAGGGTACCTAAGACAAGTTTGGGAAATGAATGGGTGGTTATATGAGGGTCAATACTGTTTTAGATCAGGGTACTCATGCAAAAGTCACGTAGTTACGGGTTGTCAGGATATCGCGGATTCATTGGACGCGGGAGACAGGACAGGCGCGATAATAATACATTTTTCAAAGGCTTTCGATTTAGTTCCACATGATAGGCTGCTTACGAAAATCGCGACAGCTGGAGTGGACTTGGCGGTACGAGGTAGTTCTATGGGTAAAAGAATTTCTCTTAGGACGTTCGCAGAGAGTTAGAGTAGAAGGGCAACTGTCTGAGGAACAGTAACCTCAGGAGTGCTGCAAGGGAGCGTATTAGGGCCTCCACTGTTCCTCACTTATGGTAATGATATTTGGAGAAACATTCAGTCTAATATACGGTTGTTCGCAGATGATTGTATAATATACAGGAAAAAATGGATAGTAGTGACATTGATAAGTTACGGATGGACCTAAACAGATTAGAGGAAGTGGCGGCAGAAAATTAAATTAAGATAAATCCAGGCAAAAGTAAAGCAGTAAGATTCACAAAAGATAGTGTAAAATAACAAATAAGGTATTATTTTGGGGATCAATTAATCCAGGAGGCAAGTAGCTTTAAATATTTAGAAATAATTATACGCATCGATCTAAACTGGGCAGATCATGTCAATTACACACCACGAAGAGCATGGAAGGCACTTCATTTCAAATGCGTATACAAAAATGGAAATAATAGTACGAAACCTTTAGCTTATACTCGTACGGCACTAATGAGACTGATACTTGAGTATGGAGCGGTGTGTTGGGACCCATACAGAGAAGGTCAGGTAAGCGCTTATCAGGTGCAAAAGAGAGCGGCAAAATTTTCAAATTATATAAATGAGTCGGGTTGGGAAACTTTGGCACAGCGAAGATTGATAGCCCAAATATGCGCCCTTTTCAAGGCATACACCTGGAGACGGGCTTCGAAAGCGAAAGGGGATAGACTTCTAAAACAATGCTACCGGTGTAGGGACCGTCATAATAGGAAAATTAGGACTAGGAAACAAAGAACAGATGTTGGTAAATATTCTTTCGTAAATAGGACAATTAAAACCTGAAACCAATTACCTGCAGGCTTACTAGTGTATTTCCCTGTAAATTAAACACGTTTAGCAAGAAGGTTAAAAATGTATTTACAAACAAGGGAATTCAAGTGGAGATTGAGTGTAAATAAGTGACGTGTAGTGATGCGGAGTGAAGTAAGTTAAGGTGAAGTTGTCGAGGACAAAAGTACCACGCACATTAGGGTGACGTTATTTTGAGGGCACTTTTTGTATTGTGACTATTTCATTTGTGAATCTTGTACTGTGGTTTTTTAAAACTTGTTTTGTAATATGCGGGTGTTTTGGTAATGTGTACTTTTATATACGGTGTTTTGAATTTTTCTACGTGGTACTGTGTTTTTGTATTGTTTCTTTTATGTATATTTATCTTATTTGTTTTGTCTGTACTAGTGTAAGGACTACTGCTACCGAGTGAAAACTCAATTGCAGTAATGATGATGATGATGATGATGATGATGATGATGATGATGATGATGATAATAATAATAATAATAATAATAATAATAATAATAATAATAATAATAATAGAAGGCTAACAAACCTACGTTTAATTCCATGCATCGGGTTTCTGTTACCCGGGTTTACTATATTGTGTGGTACAGTTGATGGCCAACTTTTTCTTCAGCCTCATCTGTTACCGTGTTGAAAAAGCAGTCAATGCTTAACTGTTTCCTCAACCACATTTCTTACCTTCCAGACAAAGCAGTCATGACCCAACTGTTTGTTAAGCCTCGTGTCTTACTTTACAGACAAAGCAGTCAACGATCAACTATTTTTTCAGCGTTAAGGTGTAGGTCACATAGGACATAGCAACCGGGTTGTGTCTCACTCATACCACTAGATATTAGGATGACCGAACCAAGGCGGATAACTGTGTGGTGCGTAACGCGCACAACAAACAGGCAGTCTTAGTCGGAAGACTTGAAGCGAGGGAATCTTTTGAGGACCAAGGCGTACTTGAGAGGAAAATATTAAAAAGGGATATGTCGTAATGATTACCGGATTTACCTTTCTCACAATATGGTAAGGTAGCGGGATTCTGTGAGCCTCAGAAACAAATCTTTGGGTTCCATAAAGGAGAAAGGATTTCTTCAATATATAGGTTAAAATGCCGTCTCAAAGGGACTTTGCATTGTGCATTTAGCTGGAAGGCAAGTCAGCGTCTGAGACGGTGCGCTGTGTCCCGTGACTAAGACAGTATCGAGTGTGGCATCAGGATATGAGACCTAACGACAGTGTCTTGTGCGTCATGGCTTATAAAAAAAGCTGAGGTATAGAAATGATACACGTTGTTGAATTAATTAAAACAGTGGATTATTGTAACTTAAAGTTACAGCACCGACCCACACGTGTTTATTTTCAAGTAGGGTTAGTTACAACACAACACGTGGTTATTGCAAGGCAGCGTTAGTTAAAGTACCCGCCCACACAGGTATATTATTAGGTCGAGTTACAGCACCCACACTTACTTATTCTTTTCCTACAGCGTCTAGGAACGACCGTCCCTGATCCGCTGCAACAATGAAAGTATGACGTCACGACGTGTTAGGAACTTATTTAACGTCGTAGGTCAACCCTGCACCGCGATTTCACAATGCATCATCAAGTGTGTGACATTGCTCTCGCTAACGGTGACGTCACTAAGTGAGTTTAACATCTGCAGACATTCCAGAACGTAATCTACTATATTCAAGTGACCTTAGTAAGGCAATGAAAGGAGAGGTATGGCTCCACACACGCAAAGACCCTCCCCTAAATGCTGCTGAATCCTGATCGCCCAGCACATTTCCTAGTTACTATACTAACTTAGTTTTCCTTTCTTTGTAGGTTAACACCTCTACAACGTACTGTGCTCACTTTTCTGTTGCTGCACCTAAGTTTGAATTTTCAGTTTTGTTACCAGTTTTCGGTACATCTCTTCTCCAAATGAAAATCACACGAGAACACATTCGTCTTTTCAGTGACATGGCATAACATGACGCGACAAAATGTAACACCTTGTTGCTATTCAGCATCATAAACACCTGTGGGAACACCCACATGGCAGCTACCGCCTTTCCTCACAGCAGCTCTCTCTCCGGTGTCTGCTTCTCGCACCGAACACAGCAGCAAACTGCTCTAGCAAAACGGCCTTTTCATGCAACCTCAGCACCCAGCGATCGATAGTCATTCTCAAGAACGCTCCCACAAGCTGCCGGCTAGCCAATGGAAGAACAGAAAGACCAGCTGGAGCACATAAAAGCCAGCGCATCCAAGCTATAGCATCTTCCCCATCGAGCTGTATCCCTCCTAGCCCAGATTTTTAATGCGGTTCTCCTCACCCATCACTTCCCTACAGTGTGGAAGCACGCTCGAGTGATCTCTTTCTTTAACCGGGAAAAAATCCAGCACTGCCCTCATCCTATCGGCCTATTAGTCTCTTGGACACGATTAGAAAATTATTTGAAAAGATCCTATTAGCTAGGATCTGCCACCCCTGAGAACCTATAGCAAGTTGCCTTCGTCCTCCACCCGTATTGAGACTCCTCTTCCTAACCACATAGACTGTCCCTCCATTTCCTCTCCAATCTCTGTACCAAATTCTACACAAGCAGCAGCCAACATATTTTCTGTGGAAGACACCTCCTTGTCCATCTGCTTAGATTCTTCCACTGCTTCTGATGGGGAATTCGGGTGCTTCAGTGACCAAAATTCTACTTCAAAGCCTAAAGCAAGGCGTTCTCTGTTAACCCTTGTCCTGCTAACGTGGAGAATATGGTGAGCTTCTAATAATGCCAGCAAATGGTAGAGAGGATTTAATTCGGCATTTAAAGGGTTAAAGGAACTTAATTTGGCCATGTCAGATTTGATACCAAGAAAATGAGAGCTTTGTCGGAGAAAGGAGGGGACCCTCTGTAAACTGAGAAATGAGTACAGATCAATGAACTTGAAAGATGTCTGTGATGCGGACAGTGATGCATTGATGCAGGAAATTTCAAATTCTTTGAATGCAGAGGTTGTCAAGTTATTGGCAGCAATTATTAAGAATAGTAGAAACAAGCCAAGGGGAAAGTGGAATTTTGAAAAAAAAAAAAAAAAAAAAAAAAGGCTCTATCTCTACTTAAGCGTAGCCCATAATCCTATATTCTTCTTGAGACGTTATTCCCTCTTCCATAAGGACGCACCTTGCAATCCCTTCTCCATACCGTTCATATTAGGACCGGCAATGCCCATGTTTTGATCACTTCGTCACTCCCTGCAGAAAATGTCTGAAAAAGACGGGTACTGTTGTCTCTTGTTTGATGAAATGTTGATCAGAGAGAATGTCTGTTTTAATCAGAAATTTGACTGCACTGAGGGATTTAAGGATCTTGGAAGTCAGGGCAAGACGTGCAACAATGCAAATCATGCTCTGCTTTTCACGGTCCATGGCCAGCATCGGAAGTGGAAGCAGCCAGTGGCTTACTACCTCAGTCGTGGAAGTACTAAGGCTGCAATGGACACACATTTACCACATTTAGTTAGCATCAACATGCGCCTGTCAATAAACGACGTAAGTGTGGTGGTGAATACAATATACCACGAAGGATTTAGTACTTGGCTTAATATATTCCATATCCATGCATTACAGAATATTTAAACTTATCTAATAAAATCAACAAATGCATATGTATGAACTATATTTCATCGCATGTTATTAATTACTAACATGTATCGATCACTTTTGTCATCACCATCAGGGTAGCATTAAAATAGTAGTAAGAAAAGCGTGTAGGTTGAAATACTCAGTGTTTGAGACACTTATTATAACATTGAGTGGTTCCCTATACTCCATGTGGCAGATTATTATATTCTTTGTACTCTTGTAAAGCTACCCCTACGATGATCGCAAAAGCAATGGAAACATTTTGGTAATTAATAACGTGATGAAACATGTTTTATACATATACATTTGTTAGTTTTATTACATAAGTGAAATTAGTAGTTGGCTGCACTACTGACTGATCTACCGCTACTTTTGTTGCAGAAGTTAGTACAAATGTTTGGCGCAGGGCCCACATTGTCGCATCATCGTTGTTTTAATACTAGTGATCATAAATAGATGGAGCACAATCTTTGTTGGGCACCCTGTATCAATGAGATTCATAGATAGTCCTATATGATCTGTTTTATAGATATATAACTGGAAGATTTTAAATGTGAAAGATACAGAATGTATGTAATATTATTGTGGGAAAAGACGGTGTATGTTAAGCTTACCTGGTTAGTTGAGAAAACTGTAAGTGGACTAAATATTATGCGTGAACTGTATAGTTGTAATGCTGAAAAGCTGCTATTGTGAGTTGTGTGAGTGGCCTTTGCTTGAAGGGTTTAGTTAGAATAAGGTTCAGTATTATAGTTTTGGAGTAATGAGCCTGAAAATAGTTTAAAGAATTTAATAATAAACAAAGTACAATGTGACCATTTCTAAAGAAAGGAATATGTAACAGAAAACATAGAGCAACTTACATATGTTGCAGTGTATAGTGAGGTTATGTATGCACTTTTGGATTTGTGTTATAGGCTCTCAAGTAAAGAACCTGAAAAAGAATTGGGAGATTTAGAATATACAAGATAGAGAATGTATGCAATATTAATGTGGGGAATGAAGGTATATGTTCAGCTTACCCAATTATTTGAGAAAACTGAGCGGAGTGAGGTATTATGGGTGAACTGAAGAGACTGCTCCATGGAGTAAGTAAGTAGACTCAAAACATGCAACATTCCATGGTAAGTCATGATGGTGACTGTACTACTATTAAACTACCTTTTGTGGTTTTTATCTGAGTAGTTACTATGTGAAGACCATTGTTAGCAAACATAAATGGAAAATTTGACTTCATACTGGTGCCAATGTTTGAGGTATAAGCATTAACACAGCATGCTGGTTGCAACCAACAACTGCACTCTGATGATACATTTGTTGATGTGACAATTGTACCATGAATGACATTTTAGTCTTGAATTAAGCTTGATATAAAATAAACAGAATTTACTGCTCTGAACTGTGTATGTGTTCTTGCATTAACTTCTCTGATACAGAAATTGGTCTCGTAAGAGAACTTGAGACAGACAGTACTCTGTGACCAGGAAAAGAATGAACACAAATGCTGGGGTTCAAGTAAGCTGCTTGCGTATCCGTGTTACTCGAATTGCACACCTCCCCCTCTGTCAACACCAATAACACAGAACACAAAAGGGATGGACCAGAATACAAGTAACAACTAATGGATGAAAGCAGTGGCATGCAGAGGTGGAGGTAGCTACCAGGTATATGGGTAGGGGGAGAATTCTTTCCCTGACCTGACTTTACTTCTGGTGCTGGACATCTCCCATAAACTGAAGGCTGCTATCCATACAAAACAAAAACGGAATTAACAGGTCACGAAATGATATCGTTACAGTACATTTATTAAAATTTAATGATTTATATAAGTATCACATAATCCTTAAATATTACATATGAGGGAATGAGAACAATGAAAGTAACTGAACTGCAACATACAAGGGACATTTTCCAGGACTTCGGTTGTGGTTAAAAACAACCTGGAAGTTGTCTGCTTCTGAAACATTTTTTAACCAAATCAAGAGATTATGTCCAACATATAGAGAGTATCGGTTCAGTAACATCTTCCACCACAAACCATTTAGGCTTACCACACACACTATACCATACAATTAAATTTCATTTATTTTTAACATGCTACATACAAGAGTGGGTCACAAACAAGTTTACAAACACTATTATTTTACATACTGAATTCAATGAAAACTCAAATGGTGTTGTCATATATGACAAAGGGTTCCAGTGTTCATCATAATGCAATTTGAGGCATATGTGTAGGAGCATATCTGTGGCACTTAAACATCATAACCCACTTCGAAAATTTGTTGTACTTGGAAGTCCAAGGAGATGTATTTTGTGGGCTTGGGACATGTCGGCAGTCACTATCCACCGAAAGCTAATGCAAGTGAACAGCAATGACGCCAATACCCTGGCAACAGGTTGTCAAATAATGCAGCACATTTGCATGTGGCAGGGAAAATGTGATGGATGACAAAGTGGATGATAAAGCTCCTCAATGACATGGTCAACAGGGCACGCATTAAGTAACTCATTCAGCAAGACAGGTTTGTAACTTCATGCCATATGGTACTGGACCTTGGTTTATGCTACAGCATTGTGCAACACATCATGGTGGATGCATTATAATACCAAAAGGTTTGTGCCAAATGGGTGCCCCATGCATTAACTGACAAGAAAGTAACAAGAATGATGGCCTGTCTAAGTTTCCTGCTATGTTATGCAGTGAAGGGGGGGGGACTGTCTGCATCAAGTTGTTATTAGTGACAAAGAATGGGTCTATCATTTCACTCCCATCAGCAAGCAATCAAACGTGGCATGGAAACACTTCACCTAACACAGGTAGAAGTTTCAAGTCACACCATCTTTGGTAATAAACCACGCTGAAAAGCATTTGGTAGGCTACAGGAGAAAACATGTTAGTCGTCTTAGAGATGGTGCAATTTTCCTCCATGAGAGTACCTGGCCACACACAGCACACCAAACTCAGAACCTGCTGCAAAAGTTTGGTCAGGAAACATCAGAGCATCCACCATACAATCCAGATTTGGCACCAAGCAGTTTTCAACTGTCAAGTCACTGTTTCACCTGTGATGAAGATATCAAACCTGCTACCATCACATGGCTGATTCAACAAGGACATGTGTTATATGTGTCTGGAAAGGACAAACTTATCACATGCTGTGACAAGTACCTAAAATATCTAAGGGGGCTGGGGAAAAAGCTTATCACTGGCTTCTTCAGTGTGTTTTTTTGGTCAAATCTTGCCCTTAATTTAGTGTACTATAAACTTACTTTCTGATCCACCTTCATATTGGCCAAAAAAATTTAAATGTAACAGATAAGAGCTACAGCAAATAGCAAACAGGTTTCACACAACCTAAGGTCTGGGTGCCATGTACTATCTCACTGGTGCTGCTATCATTCACATAGAAACTTGAACTTTTCCTGTCACTGCTTAAAGTACACAGTGCGCAAACTTGAATTAAGTTTTTCTGAGTACACTCACCTTCACAGAAATCCTGTTTTATGCATTTTGTTACAACTACAGATTCCATAAGTCTCATAATAACTTGTCATCTGAGGACTGTTTTGATAATTCTGCAATTAGTTCTCTGAATTCATCTACATCTGTTTGAGTTTCCATATGACTTGTTTCAGAATTTACTTTGGAAATGGACCAAGATTTCATCATGTAACTAGACTGACTGGAGCATCCTGACAATGCTGTTTGAGTTTCTGTTGAAACAAACACGGAGTCATCCTCAACAAACTGTGGCCATGCCGTCTGAGTTTGAATATTTGCAAATCCAAATTCAGAGTAAAAGGCCTCATCACAAGTTTGTGTATACATATTGGTATACAGAAGATGATCAAAAGATGGAAAATCCTCAGTTGTCTGTGTTTCAGTGTTCGAACAAAAAGTAAATGATGGGTCTCCATCATCTGTACAGTCAGTAAGAAAGGACCTGCTAAAATCTAATTCTGTCTGGGTTTCTATACTGCAAGACTGATTTACATCAAAAGCAGTTTTATGATGTTGCATTAGAAAGCTGTCCATTTGTGTGGGTTCATCAGCTAATGCACCCAGATTAGTTTCTACATTTGACCTACATGTAGAAGTTGACAATTCAGGTTCAAATGTAGTAACTTGTGCACTGAAACTGCTGTTTGAATTATCCTCAAAATATCTGTGTAAGTTATTCATTGTTTGAGAACTTGAATGAATGCCACTTGAACTGGCCTCACATGACTCTGATTCATAGAAGGACAAATTCAGATCAGTCTGTGTCACACTGTGACTTAAAATTTCTTCTTGTTCCATAAGAACAGTCACTGACAATGGACTTGTCTGTGTGCCTGATGAATTTTTCTGGCTGACCAATAGATCTGGCAGTCTAGCATCAATCCTATGTGTGTATGAACTACAACTGTCAGACGAATTCATTGTAGATATTGATGAGATATCATTTAAGGAAGTAAAATTAGTGCCCATGTGTGGACACTTTGTAAGAAAATGATTCAGGGGCTGATTAAAAATTTTTGTTTTTGTACCAATATGACCTGCAGTCTGAGTCTCCATACTCTTCCTTTTCTTCTTTGTTGCAATATTTGTTGTCTGTTTTGCAGTTGATTTCTGAGTCCCATGTGGAATTGGAATATCAGCATCTTTCATGGCCTTTCTGAGGATGTAATCACCTACAGTTTGAGTCTGTGCACTGATTTTTGGACGTTTATTTCGTGACACAATCCCTGTCTGAGTCTGAGCTGATGTTCTGCGTTTAGATGCCCTTTCACATGACTTAAACAGACCGAGTGCTTTCTTTGTTCTTTTATTCACTACTATTTGCCCATCTGTTTGAACTCCTTTATCCACAGCAGTTCCTAAGCTTTTACTGGAAAACTCACTGAGGGCAACTAAGTGTACTGGAACTGCAACTGCTGTTGGAACTAACTGTAGTTCTCCACAACTACCCGAAGTTGTGACTGTCTTTTCTTTGTCAAATGCTGTGCCAGTAAACTGTCTGAAATTAAAATAAATTTAGTAAACAAGGACACATTAAAACAGAAACACAATATGTAAGATGAGTCCAAGCCAGAGGAAATCGTTAACAACTGAGTAGTGCCAGGTTACTCTGAAAATTGTGGAAATACCAAGGAAAACTTTGGATTTAGCATGTGACACACTCAAAAATTTAATGCTGTCAGTATTGACATAATGCTTCAGGCATTCTTAATTTCAGCACACAATGCAGGTAAGTGGATGCACTGGCAACTTTGCTCCCCAGGGAAAGAGCCTTGAGCACCTACTGGATACGAAATAAGTTAGGCTGAAGGAGCAAGTGGCAGAGAGAGAGAGAGAGAGAGAGAGAGAGAGACAGAAAAAACAGCTACTGCCGTTAATTAAAATGACGAAGTGGTATAAGTTTATTTTCTGTGAGAGTCACTCCACATGTCAGGGAAGCTTTTTTTGGGGGGTGCCAACAAGGTGGCAATGTCAGAAATGGAGTATACAGGCAGACCCCCCCTTATCCACGAGGGATACGTTCCATGACCTACCGCAATTACGTGAAACCACGGATAATACCAAACACGTACATATATAATGTGATATTCGTGTAACGTACTCGTACATAAATACAGTAAAGTTTAATTGTAAAATTATGCATAGTAAGACATTACTGACATTAAATAAAGTAATAATAAAGTGTACTGTATGTTACAGTGTAATTTCTCTCTCTCTCGTACATATGAATGTAAGGGATTCTAACATTTTAGCCTAATCCTGAAGAGATGACGGAGAAATGAAAAAAAATACAGTACCTGGATCATGTACAGTTTCATGGGATGACAGAACAATAAAAATCGTGCTTTTCCATCAAAGCACTGCATAAGCAATAAAAAAACGTGTTATTGTTACACATTTTACAATGAAAATCATATGTACATACTTGTACATCACCTGTAATAAGAAAATTTTGTTAAAAAATATCTTAGCCTAATGTGGGTATTCACCGACTGAACACAAACACTGCGACAATGCGGCAACTAATTCGAACAGCAAGAAAGCTAGAAGCAGAATGGTGGCAAGTTTGCAGGGAAGTATGGGTTCGGGGACAAAGGAAGTAAAGTACTGGGTGCATGCGGGCTGCTGGATTTTACAATGTTGTGGCCTGTTCTTGCTTGGCGCACGTTTTGAAACTTATGAACTCTGTATTACTTTAATTTTCAAAATATTTTTTCGGGCCACGCTAAACCGCGGATAACTCAAACTGCAGATATGGGGGTCCGCCTCTATATGTTTGACAGCACATGATGTGCACTTGTGTATGTTACCCCTTCACATAGGGGTGTATGTACAAGAGTCACCAGCAGAAGGCAAGCAAAATCACACATAATTTGAATCATGGTACTGTTTTATTGTGGCACACAGACTGAACATGGAACAAACAGTACAACAAAAACTGTATACACAAACTGATAGCAACCATGAAAACAAGTCTCCCAGGTTGTCCACAGTTTGCTGCCAAAGATGGGGATAGCTGTGAACACCATCAGCATCACCTGATTTACTAATGTGCCACCTTATGCTGAACTATTTTAAAAAATCCCGTTTGAAAATCACATACCATGCAATGGCTGCATCAGTCTGGAAATACAATGGTAGTCACAGGGACTGAGGTTGGAAAAATAGGGACACTGTTTTAACATTCCCCCACCCCACCCCCCTACCCTCAATGCCAGAAACACTAACAGTACTGAGTGTGCTGCAACATTATCATGTAGGATGGATGAAATTTTTAACCAGTTTGGATGTTTATCCTTAACTGTGCAATACAGGTTGTACTGCAGAAATGAATTGTAATACTGTACACTGACAGTCTGTAAGACATGACACACACAAACACCTTGGTTCTGCATGCCAAAATGATCACCACCTTTGTGGGTGACAGATTTTGTCAGACCTCACGTTTTTGTGGTGTATGTGAATGTTGCCATTCATAGGACCAGCACCAATTCACAAGCCTCTGTCATTTTCTAATAAAAATATTTCCAGAGTGACATGTCTCACAGAGCCTGCACTGATTGCTCCTAATTTAAAGGATAAGGAACTCATCTGGCAGCAATCAGGCACATTTCTAAGACATATCATAAAGTTCAGAGCAATATGGATCCACAAATCCCTGTATGCACAGCCAATTACTTCACAATCCTGTACATATAACATTATCTGCCGGTAACATTTAGAAGTACATGCCACACATTGGCCAATGTATCTAATCCATCTTTGCATTGCCACATTTCTGGCTTTAAAAAACTGCTTTGACCTGCAGAGTGACCGTTACAAATGCAGTGCATGCTTTCAAATGTATGGAATCCATTCTTTGCATTGCTACATTTTTGGCTTAAAAATAAGTGCCATGACTTTTTGAATGACCTTTACATATGCGGTGTACTGAGATGGTGAAATGTATGCATTGTTAAATGCATGTTTTTACATTCTAGCATAAGATATGGTGAAATGTATGCATTGTTAAATGCATGTTTTTACATTCTAGCATAAGATACTTTCCACTTACTTTTTATCTGAAAATACTTTTTGTTATTTGTCACACTGAATATTCTGTACATTCAAATCCACATCAAACGTTTTAATTTATTACTGGCAATACATCATTCATAACTTACAAAACGGTTTGTTACTTAATATAATTTATGTACAATGAGCTAATGGTAAAATACATACAGTTTTAATGACATTGTCTCATAACATAACACAACACAAATCAGCTAATAAAGACTTTGGAAATGTGGCAATGTTCAAACATTTTGGAAACACTTAACAAATCAAACACCACACACAAGGAAATGAAAAGCAGCTTAAATTGTGGGAATGTGTGCCATCATAACATTCAGAACTTCAGTATTCCTAGATTAGGGTTACCATATTTCCACCACAAGAAAAGTGCACATTTCTCATGTATTTTACAAAAAAAAAAGGGGGGGGGGGGACACATCAGCAAAAAAAAAAGATGAACAAATAAAACATATAAACAGTCACTATTTTATTGCATAAAACTCCCCCTCCAAATTTCTCTGTTATGATATCTTTAAATTATGAAATTCTGAGTGAGATGTTCTTTAAGTGTGTTCTTCATAGAGTTTTAGGTTACCCTGAATTTCCACACTAAAGTTTACCAAGACATTCTGAAGCTCAACTACTGTTTTTATTTTTGACTCAGGCAATGATAATGTAACACACTTATGTATTTCTTTAAAATGTAGAAATTTTCTGAGTTTTCAGTACCATGAAAATATGAAGTGTTTGAGAAATAACAAAGTCACAAACCCAGATATTCTACATATTAAAAAAAAAAACTTGATTTTCTAGAGTTCCCTTGATATAATGAGCAACAGTCTCTACTGCTTCATTTGAATGCTGCTGCATTTCAATTAACTTTAACTGGAAATCATTTTTCCTATAAAAATGCTGGATTATACCATCTGCAATTACATCTGTGGCAATTCCACAGTCAGACACTGTGCTATTTTCGAACACCTGCATTATGAGGTATGTTTTCAATAGCATAAGGTGCAATTACTGAGTTAGATTCTGTCTTTGTCGTTACACTTCAAATTTGCGGACTATCCAAGCATTCAGCTTCCCATTCGCCCCACTTCAGAAACAGGAATACGTGTATTTAGTTTGGCCAAGAATTTATGTTTCTTTTTATCATTGTAGGAATGCAATAAAAAGAAATACGAACCAAACAGTGCACAACACAACCTCCACTGCACCGCTGACAATTCAAAATGGACAGGAACCAGGCTCTGCAAGCACGTGTTCAGATCCACTGGAACTGAGTGAAAATAAGTTCTGAATCTGAAACGTAGCCTACAAGAACTACGAACTACAAAGTATGTCACGACCACAGAAAAACTGAGTGTGACAATCAACAAAAGCCAAATACCCGGACATTTTTTAAGACTTACGACATCCCCCCCCCCGGACACTACTCTGAAGCCTGAAAAAGAGGATATGTCCAAGAAAACCCAGATGTATGGTAACCCTATCCTAGATACCATGTAGAACTGCGAGTATCAAACTACAATTTACCTGCTATTGTGTATGAGTGTGCAAATTGGTCTATCACATCCAAGAAAGAAGATATGCTGAAGAATATTTAGATCTAAGAGGATGAAGGAGCAGGAGGATGGAGAAAACTGCATTATGAGGAGCTTCAGGAGGTACTCTTCACCAAATATTATCAAAATAATAAAGGGAAGGATGAGATGGATGGGGCATGTAGAATGTATGAGACAGATAAGAAATGGAATGTACAAGCCACTTGTGTTATACTGAAACCACATATATAGTCATGTTTTGTCCACATACATGTTAGTCCAGGAATTGTTATTTCTAATATACACCTCTGTTGTGTTGTGACTTGTTTTTTTACTGTGGCAGGTGAGTACTGCAAAGTCCATACTTGTTCATGACCTCTTTTTGGTGCATTGTTATGTTCTGCCACATTTGGACTTTTCCTGAAGACTGCAGTTCTTTGTGTGCTGTCTTTCTTCATTGGGCATAGATAGTGTTCTACATTCCTGTAACCCCATACAGGAATATACATGCATTATCTATGCCCTACGAAGAAAGATGGAATACACAAAAAGTGACAACACAACACTGCACCAAGAAGAGTGAGGTGTATCAACAAATTTGGACACTACAGTACTCACTGGCAGTAGTAATTACGCAAACAAGAATATGAAGTATTAGACAGGGGCATGTATTTGAAAAGTAATGTAAAAACTAATAAGCACAGAAATGTATGTGGTTTCTGTATGAAACAAGAATGAATACAATCCAAAGTTAAATTATAAAACCCCAAGACTTTGCCAGCTATCTGTACATAGAACATACTGCACTTATTGAAATGCAAAATGGAGTCTTTTCCTTAAATTTGGCTCTTAAATATGTAAGGTCCGTCTTAAATTCATGTATGAAGGGCCAAACTGGACTGCACCTAACTGGATAGCTCTGAACCAGACCATGCAGACCCAAACTAAGACTCGCATTGCCAAATGTAAACAAAAGACACAACAATGCATCACTAAAGCTGACACAAGCTATTTTTTGGGGGGGGGGAATGTGTCCTTCCTCTAATTTCTTAAATAAGCACTACATTTCAGAAGCTGGCTCTATTTCCATCTTCTGGCAAAGAAGCACCTATGCTGGTGGACCCTTTACATTGAGCTATTCACAGTCAATGGGAACCACAAAAGCAGTAAACTTGTTAAGTTATGCACCTGAGAACAGACCTAGTGCAAGGGTAATAACATGAAAATGGCTACTAAAAATTTAACAGTTAACTGAAAGACTCAAAAATAAAGCCTAGACCAATCCACAAGTTAAAAACCATAAAAACAGTTATGAAGTCTGACTGATCAGACCACAGACACAACACAAAAATTCCAGAACACACATATTTAACACCACTTTCACCATCTGTGAAGAAGAAGGTGAATCTTGTTCATTGGTTCAAGTAAGTTTATAAACCATAAAATAAATGTATTATTTAATCAATGTGGATCATAATGACATGGCAGCGCAACTCACCAGAAATGATTGTGAAGTGTTTTAAGAAGTGCTGTACATGCAGTGCAATTAATGAGACTGATGGTGGTATGTTGTCAAATGGCAGTGAAGAGGAGAGGAATGTTTGGAGTGAGTGTGAGGAAGATGAAGGCACTGACTGTGAAGATGGTGACAGTAACACTGATTTGTAAAGGCAAGATAGAATGTAACATGCTTTATGTATTAAGTGTATGAAATTAATAGCAAAATATATTTTCTTAGCACACATTTTATTTTTGGAGGGTCATCTTAGATCTGGATAAATACATTTTCTCTTGGCAGATGTGTTTTATTTGGAGGGCTGTCTTAGATTAGAGTCATCTTGTATTCTGGTAAAAAAGATGCGTGAACTTTCTTGTCACTGACAATTGTGCCCATGAGCACTGAAACAGGTATGTCACAGAAAATCTTGTGACAGAGAGATATGCTAAAGTTTACTGGTATTTTGACAATAAAATCAGTTATTTGACCACACAGTATGCAGAACATAAAGTTCATGAAATAAGAAACCAGCCACTAACATGACTGATATTTGGAACACTGCCTTTGGTCTCAGGCTCAAAAACCCACAATGTTTAGGAGAACATGTATGTCATCAAGTGCAAAGCACAGCAGAAGAACCTATCCTGGTGGACCCTTTAGACAAAGTTACTGTTTATCACTGACAGGGTAAGGATAGACAATGTCCAAAATATCAGTCAAGACTACATGGTAATGTAGTCTATAGTGACTAGGCTATATGCCAAATGATCCAGACTTTGATTTCTGGCAGTGGCAACAGATTCTCTCCACCAAATGTCCACACTGACTCTGCGGCCCACTTAGCTTTCCATTCAAGTGACGTGTGCAGGGCATGAACTTCACCACTCACTTCCATCTAGTGCCCAGATAAAGAATCATTATGTTTATACAACTACTCCTGCAAAGGGTTTCATGGTGTGCACAGGAATATCTATTACAATATACCATCATTGGGCTTCTTTTAAAGCTGAATGAACCCTACTACATGATACCTCTTTGACTTCTCACTTACACTTTGACTTCACTCATACATGGGTATTACTGGGTTTATAGCCTGTACCCTGTTGCACACCGATGTAACTTTGCGATCTTCACATTACATGTTTTCCAGAGCATAGCGAAATTCCATTACTCCAACTTGATCAAATATTCTGGATTATAGACAGTACCCATACTGACCTAAGTTCTTTAAACTCTTGCTGCCGAACAACCTATAAAGGCATCACACAGTAAGCCCTTTAAACTGCCAAAGAACCTATAAAAGGGTCACAAACAGTGTGTCGAAATTTGGAGGAATTTTGTTCACTTCTATCCAATATTTTGCTAAGCTTGAAGGTCAAGGTATCTTTGTGGAACCAGAATGGACCCCCTCCACCTCCTAAACCCCTCCAAATACCCTGATTTATTGTCAACACATAGCAAATGCATGTCACAGCTGACTAATACAGTTCCAGAAACAGCCCGCTTTGTTTGTCACTTGCACTGGAGTCCACTGTGGCTTGAAATATCAACACCAGCCTATGAAACGAATATAAATTGTTGACCACAAAATGTTTTCAGCGGCATACTGTACACATATAGTTCAGACAAAACTAATGTTCAAAAATCGGAGATATCCATAAAAATCAATGTTTACAACTACACAAGGGCCCACAGACGTGCCTCTTGTAGTACTGAGGTACTCTATAGAGGATGTGGGGCAGTAACATGCAACACACAGCCATTAATCTCCTAAAAACGTCTTGGGTACCCTCAAAGAGCTGGAATTTTATACAGTAGTCACATCGTACCTTTAGATCTGTTTTGCTGTCACTGTAGAAAAAGTTGATTATCTTCGTGGCTTTAGGTTTCTGCAACTGTGCCCAGTTGTAGACAGGAGTCTAAATAAGGCAGACAAATGTAGGCATTCAGAAAAGGACACCAAGAAAATCAAACTCCAGGAGGAAGCCATCAGTGAAATTCTGGTTGGTGACAATGACTCAGAATCAGGCGCCGAGGGTAGCAATGTTAAAGATGATTTTCAGGAAGAAGAAAAACGACGACGACGACAACAACAACAACAACAACAACAACAACAACAACAAGCCTCAGCAGAAATCGAACCACAGCCTGCAACAAGTGGCAGATTACCAAGCTGGGGACCGCCTCAAGGAAGGAACACAAATATTCATCGTTTTGTCGGTCCAGCAAAAGGTGTGAAAAAAAGGCTCAACACATCAACAAAGACAACTCGCCACTGTCTGTGTTGATGTTTTTCACAGAAATTTTTCATTTGCTGGTGGAACAGACCAACGTATACTACCAGCAACACTTAGACGGACAAGCTGGACCTACCCACTGACTGCCTGACATTACGTTGTCTTAGCTCTGCAGATGGGACATGAATTGGAAGACACAATACATGCCTACTGGTCGAGATTTAGACAGCTACACACCCCATTTTATGGACAGACCAAGACACAAGACAAATTTTTACACATACTGCATTTTGCAGACAATTCACAGAGACCTGACAAAGGCAAAGAAAATGACCGACTATGGAAACTAAGGACTGTCTTTGACACACTGAACAATACTTATGCTAAATTCTATAACCCCTCAGAGCATTTGGCAGAGGACGAGGTAATTGTAAAATTCAAGGGCAGGGTTGCCTTCAGGCAGTACATTCCAAAGAAAAGAAAATGTTTCGGCATGAAAATTTACACACTCTGTGATGAATAAGGGTATACATATGACATGAGAGTGTACTTGGGTACAGACTCACACTCCGCCACTGACGACATGACTGCAACACATTCAACTGTTAGACATTTGAATTGCAGAGTTCAAGGCTTTGGACACAAAATATTTATGGACAATTTCTTTTCTCCCCAAGACATTTTGATGATTTGGACAGACATAAAATAAATTCATGCGAGACAGTACAGCCCAACAGACAAGACATGCCCTGTGATTTTGGACCAAAACAACTGAAAATTGAAAAGGGGTGACATAAGGGTGAGGACCAGGGGAGGTTTGACCACATTAGTTTGGAAGGACAGACAAGAAGTTTACATGTTAACATGGACCCACCACCTGCAGAAGGAAATTTTTGTGACAACAGCAACAGCCCCACGAAACCTCACATCGTGGAATGGTACAACCGGCACGTGGGTTACATCGACAATTCTGATCATATGGCCAACAGCTATTCGATAAATCAACATACCTTCAAGTGGACCACGGAACTGTTTTTCCACCTTCTGGATTTAACATTACTCAACAGTTGGATACTGCTATCTTCATGTGGGGCTAAATATACCCACCGAGATAACAGACTCCTTCTGGTGAGGAATTTGATTCAAGCTGGAATAAGCCAAGATCACCCCACTCCCAGATTGGTTGGAAGACCAAGTGCGGCCGCAACAAATGTTGTGTGACATAGGAACTGCCATAACCAGCACCGGCCAGCGAAATCATCCACCCAGCTCCGCTGCCGTCTGTGTTTATCTCATGGCCAGAGAAAGGGCGCAGTGTACAAGTGCAACAGATGTGACGTGTGCATATACGTGGAGCCTTGTTTCGCAGAATATCACACTAGAGTAAATTTGTAAATCACCCCACTGTGAATACTGTGTGTCATGATAAGACAATGATCCAAGGTGCCACAGACCTTCTGCAGCAACCAGAATTAAGTAACGAACTATTTACACCATATTTTATATAATGCATGCAATACACAGACCTAAATTAATTATAAAAATATGTGAACATTTTTCCCCCAAATTAACCAATTCATAAACAGGGTGAAAAATATTATTTCCTTAAATTTGTAGGAAAAGTCTATGAGATATGCCTTTTTTTCTAAGAGGGAACATTACAAATTAAAATCCCCAGTTAAAAATCTCATTTCCTTTGGCATGTATGGCTGTCAGTCACTTATACTCCTTATCCAGTTGTGCTAATTTTGGCCCTTACAATGCCTGTCACTTGAAATGGTCCTTCACACTTTCACTTGATGCCATAAAGATCGTAATGCATCCTTCCATTTCTTTATATCATTAACAGTTGATGACCCAACACTGTATGAAGTCACGAACCCTAAATGATTTTCACCACTTTCAGGTCTCCTAATTATTTCAAGTTTCTGCAGAATCGTTAAAGTTACTTGTTTCCACTTGCCAGCAGTACCTTGTGTACTCATATTTGGACACCTTCAAGCCATTATAAAAGCAAAAACAGAGAATAACACGTACTGCATGTAACACAATTCAAACAAAATTCACAGTAATGCTACAGATTATGCCAAACAAGTGGTGTGAACTGCTAGTTGCCTGCAGTGCCACCAGGGTGTGTGATAATACCAACTTATGAAAATGTTATGCTGCATGGAGACAAAGTTTGTGTTAGCAATGCAACATCTAGATAACCCAAGATAAACTCACAGAACACACATTAGTCTTGTGACTAGTCACCCCAAATGCTGGATTATCAGGATTTCCAAATTATAAGATGTCAGATTAAAGGAATTCTGCTGTACAACATTTAAATAATTGAAGTTATGAAATAAGACAATGTAAGATGATAACATTAAATCCCTATAAGGAAATCAGTACAGATGTAGCTTCCAGAGTGTTGAAAGAACAAATGGATCAAGGAGAGACTAGGAGTGTGAAGACAGGAAAAGGAGTTGCACAAGGACATTGTTTGTCACTGATTTTATTCAACTTATACAGTGAGTACCTTACCAAAAGAGCTCCTGAAAGGTTTAAAGACTTTAAAACAAGAGACCTGGTAATTCACACTGTGAAATATGTAGATGACCTTGTGCTACTGGCTGAGGAAGATATGGTACTACAGGACATGATTGATAGACCAGTTGAAATTGAAAGATGTTAGAGAACGGAAATGAATGTGGGGGGGGAAAAAATTAGGGCATGAGAATCTGAAGACAACCACCCCTAATACACATTATGACATACCAGGAACAATGGCACAAGATGGAATTATCTGGGTAGTCTGATAAAAAGTGATGCAAGATGTACACACCCCATGCAATCCAGGATTGCCACTGAAAGGCAGCATTCAACAAGAAGAACCTCTTTTCACCAGTACAATGTACTTAAGTTGGGGGGGGGGATAATGAAATGATACATTTGGAGCATAGCTTGTGTATGGTGCTGCAATTGGGGCACTTTGCACAGTAGATCAGAAATACCTTCAAAGTTATGAAATATGGTGCTGGAGAAGGATGGAAAAGATCAGGAAGACTGTGTGAATAATGAAGTATTACAAAGCATCAAGGAAGAAACATCCTACATACAATGAAATGAAGAAAGACTAACTGGATTGGTCACATCTTGCATAGGAATTGCATTCTAAAACATATTACTGAAAGAATGACAGATGGAAAGAGAAGACAAAAAAAAAAGACCTAAGCTCCTACAGGATGGCCTTAAGAAGGGGGGAATAAAAATTATACTAGAATTTGAAATAAGCACTGGGTCTCTCTCTCAAGAACTTGCTTCAGAAGAAGCTGTGGACCTGTTGCAAGACAGATTCGGTACTGGAACAGAGTTGGTATGCATGAAATATTTATTATTCTTGGTTCATGCAACAGTGTTTTCCATACATCAGTCCATAAGGCATAAATATAGTGAAAGGTAACAATGAACTGGAAAGAATATGCAAGGAAGAGACCATGGTCTAATTTTAGGTGCAATCTCAATGTTTGCAAAGAGGGAGATAAGAAATCTACAAAATCTCAGCCAAAATAGCTAGTCTCTAGGACAAGATTTGAATGAATAACAAGAAGTGCTATTCACTCAACTGCACCATGACATTTGGTAGCTTAAGCTATTATATAATTAGTGATTAGTACGTACTTCCCATACAGTTTGAACTTCTCATCAAATGTGTGTGAAAACCTCTTTGCATGAGTAAGCAGTGCCTCATATGACTCATAGGCATGGTTACAAGAACAAGTAAATTTGACTCCACACATTCTTAAATGCCGGTGCTTGGCTGCTTCTGTTGAGAATCCTTTCAGACATTTTTCACACTGAAAATTCTTTTCTGCATGGACTTTCAAGTAATGCTGAAAAAAAAAATTACACGTTTATCAAGTTTATAAATCTAAAGAAAGAAAGAAGTATGCACACTGCAAGTCTAATTTCTAAATAACTGTTGTCCTCTGAGTGCTTCCATCTACAGGACAATTTTAAATATTACAGAGTATAATAACTTGGTGATGTGTTTTTGTGCATAATTTGTACTTGTACAGATCTGCACTACATGAAAGATGTTGTATATGACATCAAAGACTAATGTCACCATGTGTGTAGTCTGGAACACAGCCAAGACTCTTTTGTGCAATATTTATAGGCTAAGTTCATAACATATTTCCATATCAGCCAACTGAAAAACTGTTTATCATTGTTTTATTTTATGCTACCACAGTACAGATTTCATCTGAGTACCCAGTAGCACACATATATAAAACTCAGAAGTGCTATTGTTTACACATCAAACTGCATTATGCATGAATCAGTTTAAGAAAACTGAGAAGAGCATCATCATTTATTTCCATTTTAATATACAGCAGGTACACTGCTGGGTACACCCAGAGACTATGTTCATGGTACATTCTTTTGAACAGCTCGGTACAATCTAAGTTTACAGATGATCTGTGACAAAACTTCAAAATCAATCAATCAATCAATCAATTTATTTCATCCTTTTGACAACAATGTGTATAGGATACATCCATTATTTCTTATAATTAGTTTTTAATTAGCTAATGCAATTCATATACAATATAAAAATATACATAGCTAGTATAATTCATATAAAGGTAAAACAATCCCATTACAGGCCTGAACAGGCCCTGAGGGTTCCAGGAGGTTAAGGCTCCTAGATTTCAAAACAATCGACACATGAAGGTGGTAAGGTTGTCAGCTCTATGCACCGGCCACCTTTACCCCCAGGAAACATTCCTGGTACTCATTTCTGTTAGAGGATGAGTTGACCCCAGGGCCATAGTGCGACCAGAAGGATTATGTCAATGAAAAAAAATCCAATGACACTATCAGGAATTCAACCTGCGACCTTCTGGCTTGTAGTGCAGTGCCTCAACCAACTGTGCCACCACGTGCCCCAGTATAATTCATATACGGTATAAAAATATACAGCTTATTTTTATTATTCTTAATAGACATTCATACGAATCTTCATACTTGTCACCCATGCATCGTACCTTTACAGAAATGACGAGTACTTCCATATATTTAATATAAATCAAATCACACACACCACATGTTCTTTCACTCCATATACTTAACAATTTTAGAGCTTTCCAATTTTCTTTTTGTCCTCTTTTGCTTCAAAAATAATATTAATAAACTATAACATTAAGATTTTCTCTAATAATTAGAAGAATTGTGACATCTATACTGCTAATTATATTAATAATTTATTTACCAATACCATATTTCCATAAAATTCCCTTTCAGAGTGTCTGTACATGGGGCAAGAATTCATCCACTGAATAAAAGGTCTGTTATAATAAAAAGTTTTTAGTTGTTGTTGTTGTTGTTGTCGGTTGTTGGTTTTTTTTTTTTTTTTTTTTTTTTTTTTTTTTTTTTTTTTTTTTTTTTTTAACTCTCTAAAGTCTTTAAATAATTTGGAAGCTTACTATAAAATTTTGTTCCCAAAGTATTTACACTCTTTTTAAAAATGTCAGTTCTACAAAATTGGGTTTGAAAATCTAAACTATGTAATATCTTATAATCATGTTTAGCCAAATTTTGTTTTAATCCTTTATTATTCAATTTAATATAGTACACAGTTTCCATAACATATAAACATGGCACTGGTAGTACATTCTATATCCTGAATAATTCTCTACATGATGTCTTTCTTTCAACATTACAAATTAGTCTCACTACCTTCTTTTGTAATTTAAACACTTTTATACTTTGTGATTCACCCCCCCCCCCCCCCCCC
>Ga0268261_10000551_pt1 | contig 23927 bp, 13 predicted proteins | sample TergutNc150P1_FD_190353 | JGI IMG/M metagenome (GOLD analysis project Ga0268261, IMG submission 190353) | Nasutitermes corniger P1 segment gut microbial community from laboratory colony in Florida, USA - Nc150 P1 (SPAdes) (version 2) | ecosystem: Host-associated > Arthropoda: Insects >...
TATCATATACTGGGCCTAAAATTCTTCTATACAATTTCCTCTCAAAAATGTTTAATTGCTTTCTATCTCTCTTTGTTAGGGTCGAGGTTTCTAATGCATATGTTAATGTTTTGTCTATTATTGTATGCTTTAGTAATCTATATTTCTGGCATACATAATTATTCTAATTATCCTTTTTTTTATCTTAAAAATTTTAGAGCTTTATGCAGAATTACCCTAGAAAATTATGCCATACGATAGGATGGAGGGAAAATATGAAAAGTAAATTGTCCTTAATGTATCTTGGGAGATAAAATGTTTGACATACCTAATTGCATAGTGTGCTCTGCCTAGTTTAAACATCATTTGATCAATATAGTTTTTCCATGACAAGGAAATCTAATCCAAGAAATTTGGTATTTTTAGTCTCATTAATCATTTTATTGTCACAAGTTATTTTTATATTAATTTCAAGACTATTTTTAGGCCTAAACTGTAAAAAGTAGGTTTTATCATAATTTAATGATAATGATCTACCTCTGAACTGGTCATTTATATCATCAGTTATATTGTTAATATCTTCTTTACATTTTGAGGGACTAAGATTTGCAAGTATTATGCTTGTGTCATCTGCAAATAGAACCGTTTTCGATGGGTCAGCTATTATATTTGGAAGATCAATTGTATAGATTACGAATAACAAAGGACCAAGTACTGAACCCTGAGGAACACTGAGTTTTATTTTGCCCCATTCTGAAAAAGTAGTATTATTAGAAAAGCTATTATTTGATATTTATCACTGAGGTAAGATCTGAGCAGTGCATTGGGTTTGCCACTGAATCCATAAAATTCACATTTTGACAATAGTATACCATGATTTATGGATTCGAATGCTTTTCCCAAGTCATAAAATATTCCAGCAACTGTTAATTTATCATTAAGTGCTAGTAATATTTCATTTATTAGTTTGACGGAGGCTTTTTCAGTTGAATTATTTCTGAAGCCATATTTTTTGGTTGCTAATATGTTATTTTGGTTGACGTGTTGGTACAGTCTTGTATATATAACTTTTTCCAGAGTTTTTGAAAAGGATGCAAGAGATAGGTCTGAAATTGGTTATATCCGTTCTGTCTCCTTTTTTATGTAAGGGCTTTATTTCAGAAAATTTTAATCGGGAGGGAAGAGTACCTGACGAAAGTGATTTGTTACATGTATATGTTAGAGGAGCTGTGATGATAGATGTATTTACTTATAGAATTCTCATAGGAATCCCATCATATCCATGAGAGTTTTTGGATTTTAGTGATTTGATAATTTTTTCAATTTCTTTGGGTGTTGTATATTTTAGTGTCATGTTTGAACAGGGGAGCTTTTATGAAGACTGCATGGTATTGTTATAATTTAATGAAGTTTTTTCATTTTTAATATTCCAAGTTATTGTCAGTTACTGCTAAGTAGTAGTTATTGAAAGAATTTGCAGGTATAAAAGAAAAACTCACTCAAGATAAATTGAGTATTGAAACATGTAGGAGTTTTTTTAAAGATACAATTAGGTAGTAAATATATTGTGCATTTGTTGGTTATGGTTGTAAATACCTTCCTACCTTGTCTGTGATAGGTCATTGGTTACATAGGTGCCTATCTCAAGAAACACTTAACAGACCCAGGTGAATTTACCTGTCTGGATAGGGAATAAGTCAGATGGGACAACACCCAATCTTGTGATCCTTGATTCAAGCTGGCTTGTTAAGTGCATGTGTTGGTTTTAAGAAGGCAGTTCAAACTAGGCTTCCTATGCTGCTATTAACAGGAGAAGAGGACTGTCCATCAGAGAAGGTGTTCTCTGAATAATCAAGTCCATCTGTTGCAGGATTGTGCATGTTCTGTTGGAGGTCCGTTGGTAACAGTTTTATCCAGAAGCTGCAATTGCATATTCGCATACCCAAAAATGTGACATGAAACTAAACGTCACATTCACCAGAGTTGGGAGGTACTATTTATTCCCCCCCATCACATTAGAGAAATCAATGAAATTTTGGAATCAAAAGATCCCTGATACGAGAAACGGTAAGTCCGACAATTTATGGCGACCGCTGGCTTCCTTGGAAACAGGCGCTCGTAATCAAGGAGTCTGAAGTTTATCGGGTCATTCGAGGCGGCTTAGTTTAAGAAAAAACACTGTTTCTTCGGGTTTTCAGTGGTATTTTTTAAGGTAAATTCCAGGTTATAGTAAAAGAATTGACACGTCCCGTTTGCCCCATTCACTTAGATCTTCAAAGTGACCAATCGAGGCTGACCATTGTGGTCGTGAACTTCGTGGATTCAATCCCCGGACTTCTGTCCAAGCAAAATGCTTCTTCGAAGTGAACTACCTTTCAGTGACAACAGTCGTGAACACGTCAAGGCCTTCTGCCAAGACGACAAAGGCGGATTTATTTTATAAACCAGCAATTTGATATTGCACCCAAATGTTTCGTGCGCAGGGTGGATTTAACCCAATGTTCGAAGCGCATGTCTGCTTTTAGCTTGTAGGTTGAATTGTCACGAATTTTATCAATCTGTGATAGACAGTTCCCGAAACCCTGGATATAAACAGTGTCTTTACAATATCCTAATTACAATCGATGTGAAGATTTTACCATCACTACTATTATTACTATGTAAGGTGGAATGGACTCAGCTGATTTGTAATCCAGAGCCACCTGGTGGCTGCAATGCAATTATAAATGAGCTAAACTTATTGGTTACATTCTGCCCAATAAGCGGTTTGGTAGAAGGCGCAAGTATTCCGCTGAGCCGTGTCTTTCTTCTGTCAGCCATTATCGTTTTGTTTGCCGGTTGGGTAGGTAAGGAGTTGCGAGAAAAGTTTTCGTTGTAGTGCTGAAAATGGGGGAGAAGCAGACTTTCGTTATGTGAAGCAGCAGATTGTTATAAGATTGAGTTATGGCTTCACGAAGCCGCGTTTGTGTGTTTTGCACTTAAAAGTGCGCAATACAAGTATTGCTTTTGTTTCAGGCGTGATTGGTGGCAAGTGACACTCGATCGTACAGGAAGTTGGTTGATGCTGTATAATGTACAGCAACGGGTTCGCGAATCAAAGCATGTATGTAAAGGGACTGTGGTTTTTTTTTTGTTTTTATTAACATAAACTTTTAGTTCCGTTTTGTTATTTTTGCTTGGTGACCTAATTCCTGCCATTTTATAAGCATAGTCGATATGTAACACTTGAACGGAACGACGTTTTTGATTAGAAACCAATCTTCTAGGCAGGGCCCTTGTTGTAGTAAACAATATTAATCTAATTATTGCTGCTTGTAAATTTATGTTCTAGGTACAGAGGAGATCGGGATCAGTTGAAAACACGGTATTGGGCTAACCAACACAGTAATCAAAACGGACAAAATGAAAAGACAAGTGTAAAGGGAAAGCAGCCTGGCGAGAAACTGAAGAAACCTCAGTGGGACTTACATAATTTGCAGCCATTTCTGAAAAATTTTTATGTTCCTCATTCAGATGTTGCAAAGAGGTTTGTATGTATTTGTAGATGTAGGGATAATTTTTTTTTCAAAGTAATCTGTGACAGTACTTTAAACACTAACACATTTATTTTTTACTTAAGCATGACCATGTGTTTTGGCCTACGTGGACCATCACCGGACAACTGTGACATAAACTTTCCAAAATAAAGTACCTTTCATATCACAGAACTGTAACTTTGTGAATTTTGAAACATGATTGTCTACAATTATTTGCAATACTGTGCTGTCTTTTGATTGCAGATCTCTTGAGGAAGTGAGGAAATACAGGGACAGCAAAGCTATCACTGTGAAAGGAAATAATGTCCCACATCCAAGCCAGTATTTTGAAGAAGGAAATTTTCCTGATTATGTCATGAGGGAAATTCTGTATGTCAGGTTTTCATCATTGTATTTGTTGTTTTCCTCCTCCCTATGTCTTGGGTCTTTTAAATGTAATGATAATATTTACGTATATTTCAGGAAACAAGGTTTTGCAGAGCCTACAGCAATCCAGGCCCAGGGATGGCCGATTGCTTTGAGTGGGAGGGACATGGTTGGAATTGCACAGACTGGATCTGGAAAAACACTTGCTGTGAGTCTCATTCTCTACTTTGAAAATTATGTTATGGGCTGCTTTATTGCATTGCTCATGTTATCCCGTCCATTTGCAGTATATGTTGCCTGCTGCAGTTCATATTAATCACCAGCAACGTCTCAATCGTGGGGATGGTCCAATTGTCTTGATCCTTGCTCCAACACGAGAATTGGCACAGCAGATCCAGACTGTTGCTAGAGACTTTGGGACTTCTTCTCTCATTCGTAACACTTGCATATTTGGAGGTGCCCCGAAAGGGCCTCAGGTATGATCAGGATTTCTTTATGGTATTATTGTATTAGAAGGGTATATTTCGTCAACGATAATATTTGAGACTTTAGCTTTGTCAAAATAGAAGAATGGTACCAGTTTAGTGTGGTAATCTCATTCTTTGTATTTGTGTTATATTTAGTTGTTCGACCTAAGATGAATTGCCAATAAACCTGTCATCAGATACTAACCCTAACTCATTTTTGGAACTTATAATTGTGACTTTTAATTATTATGATTGCAAAGGCAGTCTGTGATCTGTTGTTGCAATTGGTGACAAGTTTACCATGTAATGAATTATTTGTTTTTATTTATTATAGTTGACCATAGTACTACAAAACAGTAGGGTCAGTTATTATTCATGACATGCATTTCTTACCAACCTTTTTTCAGCAACGCCTTGTATTAATCTTTCTAGCAGTGTCTGTTGTTAACACAAGTGATTTAAATATGATATACATGGTTCTTTCTTTCTTAAATACTTTTTGTGATTAATATATGTCATGCAGTGCAATAAAAAGGCTGCTAGCAGAGCAGTGTCCATATCATAGAACCCAAGATATCCACAAAATACAAAGATCGTAAACAGCAACTGTACAGTGTCAGGTATGATAACATCGACAAACCCAATGTATTGAGGTTAGTGTCCGAGCATTTTTATGAGAACACTGCTAATAATGATAAGGGGTTTATGTTTTCATTGCAGAGAGATTATGTGTTTTGATCAATGGTTGAGCTTTGAGTTTGTTGTTTTAAAGGGAAAGCCACACTGCTGGTTCTTCATACCTTGAACTTTACAGTTTTGCCCCAGATTTTGCTCCTGTGTTTTCAGGAAAGTTGTCAGAAATAAACCCCACCTACCTTCTTAACTTTCAGTTGCCCAACAGTAATCATTAAGGTTGGCAACCCATATAGCTTTGCTTGTTCTTGCTGAAAATTCTTGATGGATGTCATTAAACATGGTGTTTATTATAAACTTACTAAAATGTTTGGTCATACTTTCGCTGTGTATGGTTTTTGTTACAAAAATGTCATGTACTGTAGTGTGCACATTTTATATTTATATATATATATATATATATATATATATATATATATATATATATATATATATATATAACCTGGTTCTTCTGTTTGAGAGTAACTTCCAGGAATAGTAATGTTAACTGTTGGATTTTGATTTTATTTGTATATTTACTACTGTCTGCAAGATATAGGCATATATTTTGACACCAGTGATAAATGTGAGTATTAATACGTCACTGTAAACACATTTTCACTATTTGCCGCTAGCTTGGCTTGCTGTTGTGCTGTATGGATACCATTAGGACAACAAGTTATTAGAATCAGAGTTGTACAGAGTTATGTCAGGTAGCAGGCTTTGATAATGAGGGGTTGAACTGCTGAGTATTGCTGCTGGAGAGTGAATAATTGGTACATCTCCATAATATATAAATAACCAACAAAATGAACTTCAGTGTTTATGACGTATTTTATTCACTACGTTCTCACCAGCATGTTTCGGGCGCTATTGTGGTTATCTTCGGGGTGATGTTATTACAGGAATACTAAGGTACAAATGTGGTTAGCTGTGTCGCATCACTCCATAAGAGATGGAGGTGATTGGTTAGATCCTGTACCAGCTGCTTTACTCCAAGGGAAATCACCTCTGGTACCATTGGACAGGGCACTGGGTGGGCCATGGAGCCAGTGTGGACCTTTTGGAAAAAAGGAAAATATTTTGCCCCTGTCAGGAATGAAACTGTGATCCCTTGGTTGTCCAGTCTATAGCCCGGTCACTATAGGAATAGTATTCACATTATTTTCTTGGAACCGGGGCCCTTGTAGGAACCCTCAAGGGTTCTACAAGTGTCCTTCATATATAATGAAATGGGTAAATGGTATTTTTGATAATTTTTAATGTTCTATATTTTGTTTGCCATTGTTATTCATAATTGGGTTTTGATTTTGTCACTCTGAATCACCAAAGGACAGTTTTGTTGTTCATAAATGTGTCTAAATGTAGTATTTCTTTAAGTGAAAATTTGGAAAATTTGTGTGTTACTTTTGCACCCAAATGTACACTTTACTTCACTGAGGTTGCGACAGAGTTTAGGTTAGTCACAATAGTTCCGTGGACATTAACAGTTTGAATTGCAGTGCATTACACCAGCTGTGCCATCTTGGCTGTAAAAAAAACTTCATTCTCACTATAGTGTCACTGTAGTGCTTGTTTCTCCTGCATAGCTCTACTTATGGATACGTCCAGTCAACTTTCTAACCACATGTCTGGTAACTTGCCTGTCATATTGTAGTTCTTCTGTAGCTGGTAAGGTTCCTCTTAAATTTGGCTGGAACGATTTGGTTAAGAATGTTACCTTGTGCTGAAAGTCCAGCTATTCCAGGATGTTCCAGCTGTAAAAAAATAAGATCTCAAGTGCTGTATACACAAGCAGGCAGATTGGACACTAAGCTTCTTGTTTCATGTTGATGCAGCTCTTAGATGCTTGATGTAATCGGATTTTAAAATACTTGTAGGAATTAGCTAGTGAGTGTATGAGACTGTTCTTGCAAATTCCAAGGCCCGAGATTTGGAGCGTGGTGTAGAAATTGTTATTGCCACTCCGGGCCGCTTGATTGACTTCTTGGAGAGAGGAACTACCAACCTGAAGCGTTGTACTTACCTTGTTCTGGATGAGGCAGATAGGATGCTTGACATGGGGTTTGAACCACAGATACGCAAGATCATTGAACAGATTCGGGTGAGTTAAGACACCTAATGCAGGAATTATTGATGAGCTGCTTGCAGCTGGTCAGTTTATCCTGCAGTCTTCCAAACTTAACCTTTTAATACCATATCTGATTTTGTCTGATGACTCTTTGTGTAAGACTGATTTGAGGAATGCTTAGTACATCCCCCTAAACTATTTAAAAATAATGCATGTATTTTTGTGTTTTATTATTTGGCACTTGTTATAAGACAGAAATGCTACCCTTCCAAATGCATTCTTCATAATCATTGTACCATTTGTTCCTGTATAATAATAGTATCTTTACATAGACTACAAATTGTTAAACTCTTTTTCAGATTTTCTAAATTTGTTTTGACTTAAATCAGCATTTCATATCTGTCAAAATAGTGGGGTTTTCAGATACTTGCAGGTTGGAATAGTGGTAACATTGTAGGTTGTTGTTTGGAAGGCGTACATTTTGAATGTTGATTTGTTTCCCAGTTATCATGGATTATAGCTAACATCTACATGGTTTTCTCATCTGTTTCGGTGGGTGAACTTAGAGCACCTTAATGTGTAATGTACAATCAAGAGCACCAACCAAATCCTGTAGATTTTCAAAGAGCTTTTGATACAAATGTTTGGCTAGGTTTATTTTTTATAATGTGAGAAATAGGAATAGATGATAATATGATGACCTGTTTTCAGGCGTGGGTATGTGAAAGTGTGTGTGTTGTGTGGTTAAGATGAGGTGACATTGTATGCTGACCTGTTTACAGGTATGAGTATACGAAGGTCTGTGTGAAGTATGGTGAAGGTGAAGTGACAGATTTTCTCTGTATGTGTGTGTGTGTGTGTGTTGGGATGGTTGGGGGTGCAGTGGAGAGTCATTCAGGGATGCAGCTGGGCAAATATTTGTTTAATATTCACATAGCAGCATATGTTATAGAATGTGCTATTAAAAATAGTTTGTATGCTCTATTAATAGGAAAAAGGACAGTTCCAGCATTGCTGTTTGCGGGCGATATAGACATTTAATTTTATTTACTGTCGGTGGTTTGTAGAAGGTGATAGAGCAAGTTGCAGAATATTGCAGTGACTGGAACTTGAAATGTGTTTTATATATTTAAAAGAAGGGCAGTATTTAAGGATGGAGGTAAATTAAAGAGAAATGATAGCTGGACAATGAATGACCAAACTATACAGGTGACAACTGACATAGTTATGTTGCAGTATCTTTATAAAATAGAGGATAATGGCATAAACAAAAAACCACAGCCTTTTGCAAATGTAAAAGTGCATTGGAATTAAGAACGTGTATTGTTCATGGCCACATGGGATGCAAGGAATAAAGTTCTGTGACATAACATTGAAGTTGTAAATTGTATATGAGATATTAAGTGATTGTGGATATCATGCTCACATATGGGCCCTAGTGAGAAGGCATGGTAGGTTTTGTAAGGAAGTGTTAAGGATATCCAGGTGTGCTGCGAATACTGTGGCTGAACTGGAATTAGGAAGATACTGAAGAGGAAAAGAATGTGTTAGTGCGAAATATTGGCTGTACTTGTTACATGCAAATGTTCATTATATAGTGAGAAATTGGTACAAATGGGAAATGAATAATTTAAAGTGGCAAAGAAACTAAAGGAAGAGTTAGAAATTTAGGATTTCAATATATTGGGCAGTGTGAGTCAGAGATGAATATAAATTGGGCATGTAGAATAATTAAAGATATACTGATGTAGACAGTCTATTTATGGGTATTTGTCACAAGAATGTCTGGCTATTCTGTAAATTGGAACAATTAGGGTAAAGAGAATTACATAGATGGCTGTACATGTAATTAAGAAGTGGGAACCAGTAAGCAAAGGTATCTGGTGAGAAGAATGAAGATTGTATTGTTGTTGCAACAGCATCAGCAGCCATGAGGTGTAGACCAGTGTACTTGAGTAAGTTTCAGGCTCTTCCCATCTCATTAGGCTGTGTGTAGTGTGTAATGTTAACACTTGTTAAATAAGCCAGAGGTTCATTGTGAGCTGGCAGAAAGCCATTGAAATATGTCATTCAATTCAGACATTTAAAAATCCTCACTTTCAATCCTTGATTATGTTTATCTCTGATGCATAAGTAAAGTAAGCTTTTTTTTTTGACAAGGTAGGTAAACATCCACTGCCCTGGAGAGTAATGTTCCTCATACATACATATGTACACGCATACATACATTAATTATATATATATACATGTACATGCTGCGTATATTCATGCATACATTACATGCATATGAAGGTGTATCCAGAAGTTTCCCAACTCAGTGCCAGGACTAAAGCGACAAATATTACAGTTTTCTGCCACTAGGTGCCAAAGCACGACTGTTCTGAGTCCAGGTAGTTTTTGTAGCCATAATCCTTTGCATTCCTTCTCAGCAGATGTCTCTTGTTATGTGTATTAAGTGTGATCTGCAATTTTTTAATGGCTGTAAAGGAGGCTAGAACTGCAATGGAAACACTTTCAATGCTTACAACCACTTTCAGTATCATGGGGAGAACAGATGTAAGTGGTTTTTATGATCCAGTCATGGGAAAACTTGGAAATTACAAAACATCAGTGAAGACTGACAATTTACCACTTGACAGGTAGGCCTATCGTGTGGAGTATGTCAAATTCTCAGAGAGGACCGGAAAGTAAAGCAGATCTATGTAAAGTTTGTGCTTTGTTTACTTACTGTTGAGAAGGAGCAGCAAATATTTTGGCCAATAAAAATGACTGTTGTTTTCCACCCTCATGACATGTCTGATTTCATCTTGTTTCTGAAAATGAGAAAACACTTAATGATGGCATCATTTTCAGGATGTCACTGAAATTCGGGAACAATCACTGACCATCCTGTACTTGTTTCCAAAAAGTCAGGTCCTGCAGTGGCAGAAATGCTGGACCTATTGCATAACCTTAGAAAGGGACTACTTTGAAGTGGACAGAATTGACCAATAACAGAGGCAGGCGTGTGTTTAGCTACTAACTCAGCATCAAAAGTTATGGATATACCTTCATAAGTTCCAGATTTCCATTATACTTTGCTCATGTGAATGAATCACAGTTGTGGGTTAAAATGGTTTCAGCCTGATCGCCAGGTTTTGATGTGGTCTGCAACATGGCCCAAGGAAGTTCAGACACTGGCTGAGGATTTCTTGAATGATTACATCCAGGTGAATATTGGGTCACTGCAACTTGCTGCCAATCACAACATAATGCAGATTGTGGAGGTGTGCCAAGAACAAGAGAAGGAGATATTGTAAGAATGGCTTTTTTGTTGTTTGTGCAGTAATGAGAATATATTTTAGCTTAAGAATGGTGAAAGCATTGGGCAGTTGAAGATGCTGCATACTGAGAGACTTTGTGATTTCAAGGTGATGTAGAATTGGTAATATCTTGAAACTAGAATGTTATGATGAGCTTGGCATATTGCTGGAATGGAAGAAATGAGGAATGCATATAGATGTTTTATGAGAAAAGAAGTGGTGTGGTTATCAGTAAGTTGTGAGTAGGGTGGAGGTGGCTGGGACAGAATCAGGATTACATCCATTGGCAGCATATTTTATTTGGGGTAGTGTTGATGATTGAAGATTCCTGGCTGAGGACCTTTTATGTAGGTGGAAAAAAGTGAAGAAATTAAGCTTCATTTCCACAGTTGTTTGGGTGAAGTGCAAATTGCAAGTACCCCTTATGATGCTGATTGCTGAAAACCTTATAAGCTTGTGGAGCTTCATGGTAGTATTGTATTTTTTTTTTTTTTACCTAGGTTATCCAAACTTCTGAGAGAACTTGGAGTAGAGAGGGGAAATAAAATGATAATCTTCGTTGAAACTAAGAAGAAAGTTGATGACATTACGAAGGCTATTCGACGAGAAGGGTAAGTCTTGTGTTTGATTCTAAGCATTGAGGATTTTTCTAGGCATGTGTGACATAGTGAAGTATGAGTCCACCTCTCCTGTGATTCCTAAAAGAATATTGGCCGTGTCTTGCATTACAGTGGTACGTAAATTAAAAATTATGGCTGTTAATTCTGGCTTCTTCTTGTATCAGGTGTGTACCTGGAAGTGGTTAAAAACAAAATTCCTTATGCTTGAATATATAAACTATAATTGTACTAATTGGTTTATATGATGGTGAAACTCTGTATCTCTGGGGTGAGAGGGGTGGGGGAAGAAAGTGGAGATTGAAAGTCTTTGGGAACCAAATTGCTGAACAATGTAATTTGGATCTCAGCAGGTGAAAGTAACCACCGAAATGAGAGAATAGTGTAGAAATGAGCCATGCAGTTTAAACATAGTTTCAGTAAAATCAAGAAGGATGAAGAGGAAAGAACCTTAGCTAGTGTGTGTAATATATATATATGATGGGCGTACCACTTCCCTCCAACGACTACATTTTATATATAAGCATTTATACTTATAAGAGTTTTTTAGATGTGCTGCATAGTCTTTTTTTAACAAAAGGTTTTGTATTTCATAATGTTATCAGTTTTTGGTTCATAAAATATTTACATTTTAGGGTGCACTGAATTTTAAATGTCCAGTTTTGGAGCTGAAAGGTTAAATTCCTTATGAAAAGTGGAAGTGGCTACAGATTTTTATAGGAAAACCTGAGGAAAGATAAAGTGTGTGACGCAGGCTGTAATCACACAAATCTTGTCATTAATTCTATACGTAGGTTATGGGTTGTTTGCTATATTTGTCTCCATCACGTGATAAAATTGTAAGTGTCACGATGTGTTTATTGCTTGCTGTTCTAAATATACAGGTGGTGGTTTTTACCATTTTCCTTAGGAGTTCTTGGTACTAATGAGGAGTTCATGAGTGGCTGTATAGCCATCAACTTTTGAAGGTAGCCAGCCATACAGCAAATAACAGAAAGCACAGTCTATATAAAGTACTAAGTTGTGGGGGCAGTGAAGCCAACCATCTGTTTTGCTATATAGTATTGTTTTGTATGATGTGTTTATTTCAGGAAGGAATTGGTTTGTCTAGTTCATCTATGTGCGTTTTTGTGCATTCTGTGTCCTTGGTGCATTAAATTTGTATCCACTAGAAATGTTGTTCCGATGTGTCGGCTCATTTTTGTGTCTGCCACTAATGACTGGGTTTTTATTAAATTTTGTACTTTTGCTTTACCTTAAAATTTGAGATTTGAGGTTCTCATTGTAGTAACTTTGAAGAACACTGTTTTCTGGGGTGTTATGTCTTGTATGCTATGTGAAATTTGGCAGTGTTTGGAGGAATCTCATGCCTGTTTAGTCAGGGCAGTAGAGTCATCAACAGACTGTGCATTAATATAATACGTACCAGGATACTGTGTTTTATACTGTAAATTTCTGCTGCAGTAGTCAGTACAGGGGTATTTGATTGTGGGAATGAAAACTGAGCGTTCTGCGGTAAGTGAATGTGCTGATAAAGGAATGCAAATTCACAGAGAACCCTTGGGACACCTAATGCCAGATATACCTGTCACACGGTGTGATGCTTAGGACACTGAATGATGGGTTTAGCCAAATGGCCTATTATGGCCTTTTATTATGCAGCCCCATTTTGAATTCTGGTCTCCTGCACATCACACTGGGCATGTAATTCTGGCACCAAAGGGTTACAGTGTTATGACGAAGGGTAAAAATAAACACTTAGAAAGGTTGTGACTGAAAAACTGTGTTATGCTGAGGGTTCCACTTTTCTGGGATTTGATGCTGTGTCATTGCATAATCAATTCCCAATGTTTTGAAGGTACATAATGTCTTAGCTTGAAGGTTGTAGAGTTTTTAAGGAGGACGCCAAACAGGACAAGTACATATTGTCCACTTCATGACTGGTAGCAAAAGTAATGGGCCAATCATATGTGGTTAGTAATTGGTTTCTTATGTTTTGTTGGAACATTTTGTCTCCATCTTCAAGGGCTTATGTTTCTTAGAAGAATGCCAGGTAGGACTGGTAGTGGCCTGTTACTTACCCAGCCAGCCCCAAAGGATTCACACCCAACGTATATATTTCCCTTTACTGGTCCTGTCTGGCACTCTTCTTAGAATTCTAGATCCTTGAAGGTGAAAGCACTGCATTTCTTTCATACAAGGGGAACTGATTATTCACTTATGTTTCCATCATATTGCAGAAAAATGGAATCCTCTAGAACTCCACTTGAGAACCTCAAAACGTTTAGATGCAGTGTTACTCTCTGAAATGAGTGGTTATTTTTTTTTTTTTTTAGTTGGCCAGCTATCAGTATCCATGGGGACAAGTCACAGCCAGAGAGGGATTATGTTTTAACAGAATTCCGCAATGGAAAATCACCCATTTTGGTAGCAACAGATGTTGCTGCACGTGGATTGGGTATGTACATAATGTATTGAAATGTATGAAAGTAAGTCATTAAATAACAGGAATTTTATAATAACTTTTTTACAAGGGTACTTATAGAAATTGTTTGTGTCTTATTTTTTGACATAGTCCCCCTGCTTCGCAGCACAGTTGGTCCACCTGTCCACAAGCCTGTGGATGCCCTCTAGGAAAGCTTTTTGGTGTGGCCTTCAACCAACTTTGCACTGCCTCCATTACCTCATTGTCATCTGCAAACTTCTGGCCCCACAATTGTTCTTTCATAGGTGCAAACAAGTGAAAGTCTGATGGCGCCAAGTCCGGACTGTATGGTGGACGTTTCAACACCTCAAATTTCAGAGCACCTGGTGTATCCACTGTATGCGTAGCCGTATGGGGGTGGGTGTTGTCTTGAAGCAACAGTATTCGTTTTGAGAGAAGTCCCCGGCGTTTCGATCATATCATGGGCTTCAGCTCGTTCACTAGCATGTCACTGTATCGATCACTAGTCACAGTTTGACCCTTTTCCTGGAAGTGCACTAATATAGAGCCATTGACATCCCAAAAGATGGTCAGCATGACTTTCCCAGCGGAATGCTGTGTCTTGAATTTTTTGTTGGCGGGAGATGATGGATGCTTCCACTGCATTGATTGTCTCTTACTCTCTGGTTTATAATGGTACACCCAGGATTTGTCTCCTGTCACAATTCGATGGAGAAAGATCTCCTTCACGAGCATGGCAGTCCAAATGCTGCTGACAAATTGTCTGCTGTGCACGCTTGTGATCATTGGACAACTGCCTTGGGACCCATCTGCTACACACTTTCCTATACCCAAGGTTATCATGGACAATATTGTATGCAGAGCCACGACTCATGTTCAATTCCATGGCAGTTTCATCGATAGTGACTCACCTGTAGTCACGGATTTGCTGCTCGATCTCCTGTTTCACTGTCTCAGTTGCCACGCTAACTGGTCTCCCACTTGGGTGTTCATCACTGACGTTTTGTCTTCCGTTTTAAAATCTTTTCACCCGTTCATACACTCTCCCCTGACTCAAACAACTGTCTCCATACTGAACCTTCATTCTTCTGTAGATTTCAGAAGGTTTCACACCCTCTGACCACAAAAAACAAACAACACTTCTTTGCTCTTCCACGGTGCAAGTTGACAATGGAGTGGCCATGTTGTACGAGCTATTGCGCAGGCTCATACTGCTCGATTGTCATGACCCCTATATGGCTTATTGCTAAGAGGCCATTTTGTGTCCTGAAATAAAATTTTTCATTGTGCATACTTCTCTATGCACTTAGAATAAAATTTCTGTTATTTAATGACTTTCCCCCATAACTGGAATTTTGACAGTGGCACCTGCCGCTTTAGGAAATTGAAATTCGAATCTATTTTGTTCTTCCATCTACCAGTGCTCAGCTTGTACTTTCAGTTTCTCGTGTCATTTTATATTGGAAGCAAATTGTCACTGTATTGAGCCATTGAGCACTGAAGTTAGTTTCTCATTGCAGATGTTGAAGATGTGAAGTATGTCATCAATTTTGATTATCCCAACACCTCAGAAGATTACATACATCGCATTGGGCGAACAGGACGCTGCAACTTGAGTGGTACTGCATATGCATTTTTCACTCCTAACAACGCACGCCAAGCAAAGGAACTAATAGCAGTGCTAGAAGAGGCAAACCAAACCATCAACCCAAAGTTAGCTGAATTGGCTAATATTGCTAGGTCCACATTTGGAGGTAAAGGTAATTACATTTTCATTACTTTTTACTGTATAGTTATATCTTTAGTTTTATTTTCAGTATATTCAGTTATTATTCCTGTCATGTGAGCTTCATTACTTGATTCAGACTATTTGGTCTTCTTGCTGAAGTTGGTTGTGTGAATGAATGATATTGTGCCCCTAGTTTTTTTTTTATGTCATATTTTGCAAACTTTGATGCTGTTCATTCACACAGGTCGGAACCGTTGGAGCAACCGCAGCAAGGAGAATGGACACATTTTGTCAAATCAGACTTCTGCACGCAACACTGGATCTATTTGGAATCATGAACGTTCTCAGAATACCAGCACTCAGGAGTACCGGCAGTCAGGGTCACCCAGGTTTTCTAATGGCAGTGGCAACAATACAAGGAATGGATCTGATAACTACAGGGGCAATGGATGCAGCCCACAGCAGAATGTGTATGGCCAACAGAACAGTTACTCTCAGCAGAGTGGATATGGGCAACAAAATGGATATAGTCAGCAACATTACAGTCAACAGAATGGATACAACCAGCAGAATGGATACAATCAACAGAATGGATGTTTAGGTGCACGCTCATATGGAGGCCAGGGTCCACGAGGTGGATATCAGGGCCAGAGGTTCAACAACCGTACTCAGAATTATAATGGAGCCCAGGCATCAACCTCCTCACCCCACCCACCCCACCAAGGGATGTATTCAGTACCTCCCCCATTTATGCTGCACAATAGCACAGATGCCAACATGCAAAGCATTCTGAGCAACAAGTTCTTCCAGTCGACCCGCCCACCTCCCCAGGCCAACCCCTGTGCCTATCAGAGCATGGCTGCCAATGCCTTCAGTCAGTATCAACCCATGCCGTATGCATATGGCTACGGACAACCGGCCGCTGTACAACAATAAGCCCCCAGCCCACCCTCCTTGGGTGTTCTTGCTTGATTTATATTCATTATCGTGTTTTGAGATGCATAATATCATATTTTTCGTTTAATATCTTTCACTGTAGCAAGGATTCCATTTATCATTAATATCTAATATTAATATTATTGGTGTGTGGGAAGTAAATTTCCTTTTTATTTCGGTATTTGCTGTTTTGAGAAAACTTAATGGCCACATTCCACTTTGATTTTGTTTTCTGTCACTGTAACTGTTTGTAGAATTCCATAATATTTCTGTATGCTGTGGAGATGCACGAAACATTCAGAAGGGGGGTGGGTTGGGGGCAAAGATTTTATTTTATGTAATAATAGGCCGTGTCATGGTTCTGGCAAAGAGCACAGATAATGTATAAACAATGTGTATATAAGAGCCTGTATGTGGAAAATATTTACGTTGTCAGATAGTGCGATGAATCAATGCAGTCTTTCATAGTAAAGTTCTCTTGTATGCATATCAGATCAAGTGCTCTGCGTTCTTTCCAGTGCCAATCTCATTATTTATTATAACTTCCTATCAAAGCATCGGAAATGATACAGATGAGTAATATTTATTTGCAGTGTGATGCTGTAATCAATGGTGTGTGTCGATGCTTTGTCTTTGTTGACTTCGTGTTTTTGACTGTTTTCAGTGAAAGGTTGTTTGTCAAACTTATATGTTCCTTAACCCCCTCAAGATCTGTCCACCCTCAAGGGTCGTGTACATAGTAGTCTAAAGAGTTCAAATATTGTATAAATTATATGTAAGATCAGCCACTGACTGTGGTTTATAACACTATTACATTTGTACTGTGATATGTAAGATGTAGCAGATAATTTTAAACTTAAGCTGCAAGTCCAAGAGAAAGGTCGGTAGAACCACATGTAACAACGATGCACAGCAGTATTTTGATAAGGGAACATAATCTTTTTTAAGTGTAGTTAATATAGTATGTGATATTTTCCTCAAAGACTGATAACTCTGCAAGGGGTATATTTTAAATCTCTTCTATCTTAAGGTTTTACATAACTGGTTGGAGCAACACCTTTTGAACAAAGTGTTTTGTATGGACTTTGTTTTTGTACCAAATTGCAGTGATGCTTTGTGATTTCTGTTACCTTACTCATGTTACGATTTCTGTTCCACAAGGTGGACGTAAACTAGGTAATGACAATAGTTAGTGAAGTTCAAGAATGAGTGAATGGTTCATGGTGAACTGGGGAAGTCTTTCTCCACCAACCTTTCTCATTGGAAGAGATGAGCAAAATGTTTTGAGAGAGTGCGGTCTAACAGATTGTGCAAGTGTTAACATTTGTCTATACTCAGTGTACTTTTGGATACCAAGTTGTTGTATGGGAGACTTGTAAAATTAGCAGTTGCTGCTGCTGGTTTTTGACCATGACAAAGTAATGTATGCATATTATAGTGCGACCCTTGTGCACGTGATAGATTAATCTTCCTGGGAGTCGAGGAAGTAGCCAACTCTTCTGTAGGTTTCCTTATAAGTGCATTTCTTGTATGTAATACAGTATTATGATAGTAAAGTAATTAATTACAGGATGGAGTGTTTGATTTGTGTTCTTATGGTAAGGAATTTACCTTAACCTTTCTTGCTGTGCATTAGCATGATCTGAAAAGTATTTGGACTTTCCTGTAGGCCAGTGCAGCTGCTTTGCTGAGAAGCTAGTTACATTGGCAGTGCTTTCAAAAAACGATTTCCTTTATTGTTATTTTTATTATATTTATTTATATGAATGTATGACGTTGTTAATGTGTCTACTCACAATAAATAAGTATATGCATAAAAGTTACAATCATTACTTTGTACAGTTCCACTAAATATCTTCCAGTTCTGCATGGATAGGCATTACTGAAACTGTGCAGTGTACTGTGACTGTGGTATTCTTGACCCATGATTTTTGAAGTTTTTGTCTGTGTATGTGTTATACTAGGCATGCCTAAGCTCTCATTCTTTTGGCCAATAGGTGCAGAACATTATTTGTGAAGACTGCATGTTCTGGGATGATGCCATGCAGTAGGTGTTTGCTATACTGTGAAGGAACATACTGCCTCAATTTTCTAGTCCAAAGGTGGACACTGAATGTTCCTCAGAATGTAATAAATTTTGACCACATTATGTGGCATCACTTCTAAGAATATTCACAGTCATCTCTGTGAGAACCACACATGTCACATGCTTTCTGTGGTTTGAAACAAATTTAATTTTACTCGATTATTTCAATGATGACTGTTCTGTTTTTGAATTGGGTATGACCTTACTAGCATATTATTCCATTCTTGTCTTTGTTTAGTTGCCTTTATTGTTAAAATCTAGTTTTCCCTCTTAACAGGGCCCTTATTACTGGTGGAAGTATTTTTGCACATTTCACGTGGCATTCTTACAATTTCCATCCAAGAATGGGTTTATTCTATCAACTGCCATTCTGAATGCATTATACCTAGCTAAGATGTACCTTTAATAAGGATTTACATGCTGCAAACTCTCATGAAATGGACTGTACTTACAACACATTCTTAGAGGTAGGAACCCCAAATAAAAGGTTGTAAAGAATTTGTTACCTTTAATCTAGTTCTTATTGACCCATATGTGAAAATATTATTTCACATTCTTTTCCGGTTGTGGGCAAAGTGTGGTAAGTATTGACTGCATTCATTGCTGGCTTTTTGTACGCTTGGGCATCGACAGATTCTGGAACACACTGAGAACTCTACTTCATGGGTACCACTGGCTGATGGGCTGGTCATGAACCTGACCACTTGCCTCAATATAGTATCTAGTGTAAGAATGTGTGGAGCTATACTCCTATTTTCCCTATATACCTTCATGGCGTGTAAAAGGGGATTTTTTTTTTAACAGTTCCTATGCAACTCTAGTGTGTTGCCTACAATGTAAGAGAGGATGCCCTTCTTTTCCAAAGACCGACTCTGCCTGTCTATGCGACTTAGTTTCGGGTTTGCTGTCGACAATGGTACTGCGAAGAGGATGAAAACAAACATTATTTCGCAGCCCTCAGTCTCAGGCATGAATTAAAGTTGTCGCACGTAACCAGAGTGGTACAAATTGGTGCTCTTTTCGTTCAAACACCCAGCAGGTTTCACCGCGTGTTAGGGATTCTACCGTTAACCACGAACCAAAAGTAAATCGCCCTCCCTGCAGAGCCCTCTCGTGGTTGCAACTGTTTCTTTCCGGCACAATAACGGAATAGGGTCCTCATTTCCGACTGCACTTCTTTTATGTTCCACTAGGCAGAGGTAAGGACGGGCCATGTGGTCGATTATCAAATGTGAGAATGTTTTGCATTACATTTTTAACATGTTGTAAGAATTGAAATATTTACGTGTATATGTTGCCTGTTGAGTGATCAGTACTAGCTGTGTGTTTGTTGGTCGGTTGAAATTTGGTCTTCAAGAGGTTTCATTTTGTTTAGGTTGCCGGTCTCCACTCTGTCAATCTAAATTTATTCCAATTGCAGTTATTGTAAAGGATTATAGCAGTACTCGTATAAATCCAGATATGTGAGTATATACTTCATGATCTTTTTTTATTCTTTGGCTAATATTTGATTAAAATATGAAATATCGGTTTTTATTGGTAACCGGTCTTTTTTATTTTAATTGAACCTCGTAAATTTGCTGATTGATTTAGTCGAGAACCATGCATTATTTTAAGACTGTTAAATAACGAAATGCATGCCGTATTTAATTATTTGTTAACCGAAATAATTACCGTAAGACTAGTAGGAAGCAGTGTAGCTCTCAAGTGAGCACGGTATTAAACCTTTTGGTTCTGTAAGAGCCCATTACCAGAGTAGCCGAACGAGGATTAGGACTTTAAGAACTACCCGGTTCCATTGAGTAAGTTGCTGCTATTTCATTTGTGTTTAATTTTGTACATATGAGAAGATGTTTGTAACTGTGTTGCAAGGTGCATTGTTTTGGAAATAGATTCTTTGACATTGTAGGACTTTTAAAGGAGCAACCAGTCGTTTTGGAACTGATAGAAAGAGGACTGCATCTGGGACTGGTGACTGGAATAGAGGTCTTGAAAATAGAACAAAAGGATTTGGTAGGCAGAATGAACCAAGAGGAAACCTCTGTAAGCAAAACTGGGACCTCACAAAGTTGCCTCCATTTACGAAAAACTTGTATAAGCCTCATCCAGAGGTAGAGAACAGGTAATTTGGAGGAATCTGATACAGAATGTGATCAAAACTAATGTCACTAGTAATATGGAAGTGTTTATAGTTGTGATGCACTGACTCTTTGCGTGTTATACTGTAACAGAAGCAACATTTTTGACTCAACATGTTGTATTTGTAATATATGTACCTGCACTTTTGACCTGGCATTTGCCTTGGATGTAATGGAAGACACTGAATTAGGGCTGTCATTGTATTACCATAATGTAAACCAAAAAATGCACACAATTCGTCAGAATCACAATAATGTTATGATATATAAACTCCTACATGTTTTGGGCCCCACTGGCCCATCATCATGGAGTGCACAGTTGCATAAAGCAATCGCTTAATTTTATTATCATCTTCTTTATCTAGTAGAACTGTCATAAATTCATCAATGTGTGATTTGTAGTAGAGGCATTTGTGCAGATTCAAACCAACAGGCTGCTCCAATTACTGTAGTCCATTGAGGTCTAAAACATGTGGAAATTGGGGAGTCTTAACGTTATTATGATTCTGATTAATTATGTGCTTTTGTTCGTTTCCACTGCAGTAACTGAATCATAATGCACAGAATGGAAAATGTAAAAGAAAAAGGCTGTCATCGTAGTGATTGTGATGCATGAGATGGTTGCTGACATAGGCCAGCAAGGTGTCCAGGAAGCTTAGGTGCAGTAAACCTGGAACATGAAGATTAAAGTTTCTATCAGTAAAATGAAGGCACTGGTAGAGAACAAGACCTCCAAGGCAAATTGGTGTTTGACTTGCAGTCTCTTGCATGAATAAAATACCAAAGATAAGCCACACTCATAGTAGCATATGTACGTGTATATTCATAGTTCTATGCATTTTGTGTGGAATAAATATGGCAGGGTTTAGTTTCTTCATTTTGTAATTTATATGTAAACACCAATTCAGAGAATGCTCCCTGACTGAAGTTAGAAACTTCCAAAAATTGCAGTGTAGGTGTAAGGAATATGCTGTTCCAGTTATATTGTGTTGTGATATCCATTCTGTAAATTTCCAAGTAAATTGCTTTTTCTGAAGGGGTGCCCAGCTGTATTCGAAATAACTCTGCCACTTACTAGTAGTTTGGGCACAAGAGACGCTGCTCTGTAGCTGTCAGATTAACTATTATCTGTATACTTAAAAACTGGTTTGACGGTGCTGATGGCTAGATTATCTGGAAGAATTCCCTGGTCAGTGTGTTATTTGCCAAAAGTGTTCATGGAATGAATAATGATTCACTTCTATTCTGTAGGATGCTTTGCAGGTATTCTATTAATGATGTAAGACTCTCTGAACTACTTGTATTTTTATCACTGTGTTCAGCCACATGAATAGTAGCATTTTGCGCTGAATTGTTGTACGATTGAATATGTACTAGATTAAAATGAGTTATAGTGTATGTCAATATATTGATCATTTTTACAGATCCAGGCATGAAGTAGAGGCATTTAGATCTGCACGCCAAATTACTGTGAAGGGAGATGCGCCATACCCCATCCAGCATTTTGAGGAAGTAAATTTCCCTGATTATGTGGCAGATGAAATCAGGTAAGAGGCTGTGTTGTGTAGAAAATGATGGGATATATATTTTTTACCCTTGCAGCAGCAGTGATAGTTTACTATGGTTATGATTGGCAAAGAAAACCAAATAGAGACATAGCAGGTCCAATTATGCTTTGTCCACCAAAAATACATTACTGACTACCTCAGGATTGAACTCATAATAGAGACATAATATGGAGACATACCAGCTCCAATTACACTTTGTCCACTAAAAATATGTTACTGGCTACCTCATGATTGGACTCTTACTAGAGACATAATAATGTTTTCAGTATGCTTCATTTAGCATGAAAGAAATATGTCATATGATAGGAGCCAGAAACGACACGACACAACAGTGAGAACACTCCAGATAAGGAATTAGTTCCCATAGTTTGGGTCCTTGTTATTAGATTGTTGGGTGTCTGAAAAGCAGAGAACTGGAATTATGTGAAAGAACTGGCACAAGGAAAGATTCTCCACAGAAAGAGTACAGTTAGCAACAATATTTTATCCTAAATCTGTTGGTAAGTAGCAGGTTTTGTCATACCATTTTTCAAGCAGAAGAGGTTTAAATATTTTGTTATACTTAAGATAAATATTCTAAGTAAAACAAAGGCAGGTGTTTTTCTTAAACTTATGCATCCAATTGTGTTGGAATATAAATAAGAAGTAAATAGATAGGCCATCAAAACACAGCTTTATGAAATAATTATTTTCTCAGCTACATGTTTTGACCCCATGGGGTCATCATCAGGCTGGGTTCTAAAACATATTAATCCTTTGGCCCTGGAGCAGGACATTTAAATTTTAGCACACTGTTTAGGTAAAACGTGAATATTTATGAACCAAAAAAGGTAACATTATGAAATACATGACAGTTTGTGGAGGAATAAAAGGAGATTGTGTGAGCAAATCTAAGAAAATTGTTAATTATTTTTGTTGACTTAAATATATAAAAAGCATTCCCTGGAGAGTAGCGGTACGTTTGTCCTAGGATGCTTGGTGCCTAAAGGTTAATGAAGTATATACATCACATTATGGAAGAGAGATCTCGCTTCTTAAAAATTATGTTACAATCCTCTTTCTGTACATTCAGTTCAGGATTAAAATTTAAATAAAAATTTTAAAATCTTGACATTATATGCCTCACTCAATATGAAATCTCCTTATGACTTCTGCCAGTAGAACTTCGTAAAATTAACTACTGACACCTGCCAATTCTAAAGTTTATAAGATTTTAAAATTTTAATTTTAATACATATTGCCACAAATTTTAATCTTAAACTGAACGTACAGGAACTGTATTGTAACATAATTTCTAAGAAGCGAGATCTCTTTTGTGTAATATTGAGCCCTCAGTGTCGCACCAATTAAGGTAAAGCACTAGATCAAGAACCGGGGGCTCGCACTCTTATTTTGCCATCGACTGTTTGGGCCGCTGAGCCCCGTATCATTGATTCCTGTGGGGAGCAGTGAGCATACAGTTCATTACAACAGACATAAATTCGTATCACTGTGAGTATATTAACAAAGGCACAGTGCACAAATAATAACAAAAAAAAACTGTGAAAACAGTCGTGAGCAATTACAAGCACAACCAGTGCTTAAACATCAATGACAAAATCATTATGATCATTGGTTATTTACATCAAGAACTCTTGACAAACAGAAATGTACAACCTGACTCATCACAAATTAACAAACAGAAAATGAACCTAAATAATGGGAAGCAGACAGCCTCTCTGTGTTCTCCAATCCCCACATTGGATCATTGATGTATCACAACAGACTTGCTAGATAGGCAGCCCAGTATGCCAAAATACAAGATCCAAACTGAATTTTAAAGTACCCAAACCAATTTTAGCCCCTTACATACCTGGGAGTCTGCATAGCTCCACGGGGGATCGAGGCTGCAGTCTTCCCCACTGGCTGGGCAACCAACTTCAAGACAAATTGTCATAGAAAAAAACCAAAAACAGAGAGACTTACTGTGATCCCCAAACTTACAACGAAAGCTCAGATAGCTCTCATCCCCCCC
>Ga0268261_10000552_pt1 | contig 23916 bp, 10 predicted proteins | sample TergutNc150P1_FD_190353 | JGI IMG/M metagenome (GOLD analysis project Ga0268261, IMG submission 190353) | Nasutitermes corniger P1 segment gut microbial community from laboratory colony in Florida, USA - Nc150 P1 (SPAdes) (version 2) | ecosystem: Host-associated > Arthropoda: Insects >...
GAGCTGATCACTCGTCCAGAGGAGTCCTACCGACTGTGCTGCGTCGTTGTGTGTGATCTAGAAACATCAAGAATGGGTGCTCCATATATATATGACATTAGTCGCCTAAGGGTTAATGATTTAACCCTTATCCTGCTAACGTGGAGAAAATGGTGAGCTCCTAATAATGCCAGCAAATAGCAGATGGGATTTAATTCGGGTTTTAAAGGGTTAAACAGTTCACCATTTTATCCACTCTTCATATTGCTTGATAGGTGAATGAGAACTTCAAAAGCAGTTCAACATTAAGGTATGAAGTAATACAAATACTATGAGTGGGTCTAAGCAAGCTGTACAGTTACATCCAGATGACTCAGGTTAAGTGTGTCTATAAGCAGAATGAGACATACAAACCTAACTTTAAGATGGGAATACGTGATCACAAACCTTCACACCTAAATCTCCTAAAATATTCTAGAATTTGAAGGTAATTAACACAGAACCTTTATAACCTCCCAAAGCACAGCAGTTTTATGGCATAAAAAGCCTGCATCTGCTGGGCATCGCATGGGAGTTGTTGTGCTAAAGGCAACGATAAAACAAATGCATTATGTAACAATCATATGATGGAACTTTCATCACCCAAGCTTCTAGTACCCAAAGTCCTTGTTAGATGAGCCAACACTTCCTTCCCCAGAAAATTCACAGTGTAAATCTTCTGTTTTCGCAGAATTCTTTATGAACTATCACATAGCTAAACCCCCCTGGTCTGAATCAGCCATTCAGTGACTGCAATTAATGCTGAGAAGCTGGGTTTCTGTCAGACATTAAGCAATCAAGATACCACTGCAAAATGACAGTTTATATTGTATGAAAGATTATTATGGACATTTCATCTGATACAATCAGCTTGTCTATAAAGACAATGAACTACAAGCTTTACTTATTCTTCCATTATCCTTCTCAGGACACCAAGAATGATAAAGCTCAGGACCCAATAATCTAGTATTCATACAATGAATTAGTATACAGAGGTTCAGCATCAGTCACTAACAGAGGAAAGGAAATAAAACAAAATAAACTGTCAGTGCAATTAATCAAAAAGCCACATCTGCTTTAATAACACCAGATAGTCTTAAGCAATTTCATACCTTCATTTCTGCCAAAGACAGTACTATAAATTTCATTTTATGAACTATAAGAAAATGTCAAGTGCAAAAAATATTATTTTTCAGTATGTACCACCATGATGATGCAGAAGTATGTACACAAATATTAGTAAACTAATCAAAACTGAGGGTTATACAGTCAGCTGCCTAGTGTGCAGATATTCACAATGCAGATGAAGAAGGTGGTTCTTATTGTTTGTCTTTCTTTCTCTGCATCTTAAATTATAACTTGAATTATCAAGCAATTCTTACACAAGAAATGTCGCAATAAATCTCAAAAAGTGTAACTCCTATACAGCAAATGCTGACAATAAAATCCAAAAACTTTAACAGCAACTAAATTAAAAGAACTCATTTTGTGCTATCAGCCTCACCAAGTGGTTGAAAGAAATCAGCATTTCAGAGATCACCACCATTTCCATCATCAGAAGAATGGTACGAGATGATGCACAGAACATCCCATACACTCAAAACTGTCCTGTGGCTGGTCACTAGCCAGTAGGGACTAATGTGTAGACACAGGGATTGCTCTACTTGCATACTCCTGAGCCATGAGCAATAGTTCAGAACATTTTGGGGTTCCCAGTCCTATTACACCCCTGATGATGGAAATGGTGGTGATGGTTTACAATTCAATGGTTTCTTACAATCACGTGACATTGGTGATACCCTGTTAGACAAATAGACCATTACTCAAAATAATAATAATAATATCAACAGTAGTTCAGCAGCAGCAGTAGTAGTAGCAGTCAGTCATAGTAGTAGTAGTAGGTCTAATGATTTAAATTTGTCTTGAGATTTGCACACATGCCATTTACAAGTAATGAGCTAGAATAAAATCGTGGAACCACAGAATGGTCTTTTAGGGAACATGAAAATTCTGTGTTCTACAGACAGGAGAGAGTAGAAGGATGGAAAGACTAACCAAAAAAAAAAAATCTATTTAATAATCACAAAGGTACTTTACATGCACAATTTTATATCACTGATCTATGAACGTGATCCTGTAAATGAACGTCCATTGCCTAACCAATCAAATGGCCAGATTAACTGGAATTCTTTTCTACAGGGTTGTGACAATGGTGTACGACAATTGAACTCACAGACGTTTTAGACTTTTCCCACTGTATGTGAAGAAAGAAAAAGTCTAAAATACAGAATTCTTGTTTGTAAATGAAACTGAAGTCATTATTAATAATTGCAATGTACACTGGTAGCCTGTTTCTTGTAGAAAGAAATCCACTCTGCAAATTGCAGCACTAGGGTGTAGGGCAAGACTCTGCCTCATCCTTTAACTAAACATCTAAGTGGTCCCAGCAACTACCAAATTTAAATCCCTTGACTTTAGCTATAACAGACAAGCTATTCGTGCACTTTTCACTGAATACGGTATATTTTTCACCCATTTTAGAGTGGAAAAACTGTTCCATAGCTTCCCTGTTGTTGGTAGGACTCTTCGTTATGCAAGTTGCAGGAGCAAGCATCTGCCCAGTGGAGGTGCAGAGAAATCAGCATCTAGCTGTGTTTGTTGTACTAACTAATTACAGTCAGTGTGTAATAAATGGTACCCTGATTACCAAAATATTATGGAAGTGCATTCACATTCAACCTCAAGAGTTCCAAATACAAACATCAACAGAATTTATTGTTATTTTCATATGTACCTTGCAACAACAATAATATAAACCATTTCATAGTATACTTTCTTTTTTTGAAGAGTTTTGTTTCATTTCCTACAAAACACATAAAATTTTACACACATACATTAAGATTTTGAAATAATTTTACCACATGAGTGCACTCACTCTATGCAATTTACTGTAACTTCTGTGTTTCTTTATTAATAAGCTGTCGATGACAACATATCAAAAAAGATGTTCAGCTAAACTCTTTCAATAATTCAATAAATTTCAGTCAATTAAAATATCAATTTACCTGCAAGGCACTTAGTAGACACAACTGCTCAATTTTCTTATGATCAATGAAACACAAAACTTGCATTTCTTAGTCAAACTGGGGAATCACTGTACTATCTGTCAAACCGTTCCACTCTCTGTTCAAGTACATTCAATAAGAACATAAATATTTCCTCTACAGTTCTATTAAGATAAGAAGAGTTTGTGTGATGTCATTTAATGTGGCAAGGTGCCACAGAGTTTATAAGTAGAGGATGCGCCAGAAACACCTCATGGTTTTTGAAATTTGAAAACCAGCTTGTCTGTTATGTGGTGCTTCCAAACCAATCATTATCATGGACAATGATATTTGGAGTTTAGGCAAAATCACAGATCATATGAGAGATGCAGTGCTGGTCAGTGAAACACTGCATTATGGTAGTGGAGTTGTTTATAAAAACAGTGTGTTGCTGTCATACAGCGTGGTTTCCGAACTCAGTTTCAAAGACGCAATGCTCCTAGCCACAATAATCTCCTGTTGTGAGTATCAAAATGGGGTCAAGAAGGATCAGTGCAGGAAGGACAGTAAAACCACAAGAACGTCCACATTCCATTCGTACACCCGACAATGTGGAGAAGGTAAGAGACACCTTACTGCGAAGTCCGCAAAGGTCAGCTCGGTAGTAAGCTCTCGCCCATCTCTTAAAGGACAGAAGCCTCCACCGAATTCTGCGCAATGAACTGCATTATCATGAATTCTTGGACCTCATAAATAACAATTGTGACATGGCGAACATGTTACTGGTTTTTTGAATAAGCAGAATTGTCACTACTGGGCTCCAAACAACTCATGTGAATTTCACTAACGTCCTCTGCATAGTGCAAAAGTGATAGCATGGTGTGAAATTTCTACTAATGGTACTACTGGCTGTTTCTTCAGGATGGTGGAGGGGCATACAGCAACAGTCAATGCAGTGTGTTACAAAGTCATGTTGGGAACATTTCTGTGAAATGAGTTATGATTTAAATTTAATTTGTCACGGTTCCAACAAAATGCAGCTAATGCTCAGACAACACAAATTTCCATGCAAGGTCTCAGGACAGTGTTTCCAAGCAGACCCACTTCTTGTTTTGGAGACATCACCCAACCTGCTCCCTCCCGATCTTGGAGGATGTTGCTACTACCTTTGGAGCTATGTCAAACGCAAAATACAGGAAACACATCCTGTCAATATCGATGAAGTAAAACAGCCAATTATGGGGTAAATTCAAAGGATCCCTATGGAAATTCTAAAGCGTGTTACACCATCCTTTCCATCGCGACTGCAGGAGTGTACTAAACGACATAGTGGTCATCTACATGACATCTCTTTCAAACAGCAATGATAAACATGAATGCTCACACAAATACCAATGTTAAATTTTTTCACTTGGCCTTAAAATGTCATTGCATTCAAAACCTTCAGGTGTTACTGGTGCACCCCGTAAAACTAACAAACATTTTCAAACAACATAAACTTGTTAGTCTGCTATTAAAAAAAAGTTATATGCCTGTTAAATTATGAAAAACCATACCTTACAACATAATAAAAATGAGATCATAAAAATATGTGCTGGTACCTATTAAAACCTAACAAGCCTGTACAATGCTGAATCGCTTAGGTAAAGTCTTGCTCCTAACAGCTGGAATGATTTAGGTCACAAAAATAAGATTTGGGTTCTACCCAACACAAACAGAAGGAAACAAGTACGTCAATTGACACATGACACTGAAGTGATTACTCGATTCATGTCGAGTACCCACACATCTACAAAATGGTTGTACAACACAGTACAACTTAATATGGAACCTTACCCCCTTGTTCATCCAACATCACTAGCGTTTTCATTCCGACTTCGTGGCTCTACAAAAATAGTAACAGGATCATCAACAAGTGCGGAGATGAAAACTTGACCCAGAATAACCATAATCCTATCCACCAAACACTCTGAAAGTATCTATGTAATCCAGCAGACACACTAGGGATGACGAATCCAACACTGAAATTCCTCAATAAAAATAATTATAAACACATGCACAAAAAGTGGCATAGGGGTCAGTGCAGTATGGCTTTTGCAAAGACAAACGTCTGCTTTACATGGTGCTGAGGGCGTCAGCATTGTATGTTGCACACTAACTTTGTCTTTGCAATGACCATAGATTTGAGACAATTCAATGCAACATTGCTAGAGAAATATGTTGTCTACACCAATTTAAAATATGATGTTTTCATGTTTATGTTATTAATTTTGAAACAGAACACTTCAACGAAAACGAATGGATCAATACCAACACAGTAAGAAATGCTAACCTGGTTGCATCCACATACTGGAAACAAGAATACTGTATGTCATCCCTAGTTTAAAACATAGTTAAGTCTACACACATGCATAAATATAACTTAAAAATTAAAATACAAGAATTATAAAGAAATAAAGATGAATAAATAAATTTAAGTGGTGTTAACAAAACATGATGGCATGCCATAAAACAATTAGAAAGTCAGAGGATTTTTTTCTGAGCGAGCTTGCTTGATCCTTGGGTTCAGGTTCAGCCGGGCTGGACTGCTGAGCAGTACAGACAGTCTACTGTTCTAACTCTACTACTACACCACTACCCAACTACTGACAAACTACAGGCACCGTAGCTGGATCCATCTCGGCAGCCCTCTGCTAGTGGGAACACATACAATCAAGAGTCTATCACCACTACAACCACAACACCACCACCAGCACCAAAAACTGTACCCAGTTAATGATTTAATACAAAGCTGATCTGAAGATCAAATTTCCCACTTTTGCTGAAGTAGTAAATCTTCTCCAGTTAGAAGGTTATCAAACCCACAAACAACTTGTTCTACGTGATCTGCATGATGCTCAATGTTGCATTCCTAGAATAAGTTAACATGGGTTAGTGATTGCCCAAGATTAACACTCACACCTCTAGTGGTAAAACTACTAAAACACTGCCCTGTTATGGGCTTTCTTACCCCCTTGATGATTCAACAACATGAGCGTTTGTCCACCAACGTCTTGACTCTACAATGGCAGGAAAATAAGGAAATAATAAAATTTTAAAAACAAACACACATACAATAAGATGTAGGTGGAAACAAATAGTTAAAACGCTACAAAATAACATTACATTATCAACGAAAGGACAAACAGAAACAAAGAAGCATACACTGCTGAAAGCAAGAAATTGAAACTGAGTTTTCAACACGAGTTCTACAAAGACAATCCCCTTCCTTGAACTGTAAGGATGCACGTAAGGAGAATAAATCCTGACTGGATTACACAACAAAATGTTCAGTTGCACTTGCTTGTTGCCGCCTGTAACAGTCGTCACTGTACGAGACATACTGCCAACGTATTTTCAGTACAGTTAGTTACTTTTAATATTCTTCGACTACCATGATCTCGTTGGGAAGGAGTGTCAAGCTAACAAATATAAAAATGTGAACCGGATCTATCTGGCTCAGATCTTCTAGTTAACGTAATAAACCTTCAGTTCCACAGAAGGCAGAGAATGTCTCGCCCAGCTGCAAAAATATCAGCTTCTCAAGAAGACCTCTTCTCAAAACAGTTCGGTCATAAATGGGTAAATTATTGATGTCTTGAATATATGATGGTGACAAAATAAAATGTTCTCAGAATCACAGCCATAACAGGTGGCTCAAATACAATGACATTTCAAAGACCGACCCTGTCTCCATAATCTGGACAGTGAAATGAGTAAGTCATGGTCCCATGTGATCAGTGGGCCAAGTATGAAAATTACTGTGCCTGGCCTTGATTCTTGTTGGATGAATCCTGGATCTGTATTGGCACGGCCTGCCATGTTTGGAAGCATGAAGCCCCTGTCAACAGGGACATGGCGTTCATACTAAGCTAAACCTGGCAGCCCATGCTCCAACAGATCCGGCATTAATCCAGTGAGAATCAAGGTCAGTCTTTGGAATGTCCACTAAACCCACTGGCTATCACACTACCATGTGCCCAACCTTGTGTGGGTATATAAGGGAGACAGAGTGGGTGTCGAGTCTTATCAGAACCCCGTGATATAGATAGAGTTGGTTCTGAAACTACGTACTTGAGCCACCTCATGTGGCTTTTAGCCCAAGAAGATTTTATTGGCCATCAATTACTGCCCTATACAGTACATTCCTTTCTCTAATAAAAAAATAAAAAAAGTGCAAATTGTAAAAAAAAAAAAATCAAAGTACTTCAAATCCACACATAATTAGGTATCTACACAACGAAGTTGATGAAATAATGATGCTAGAAAATAAGCTGAAGGCAAGCAAGTGCAGCTGAGCTGAAGGCAGACTGAAACGCACACAAACTGACATTCACGGAGCCTCTCCATCATTGCCTAGCCATGAATGTCATGGGCACAGAAGAATCAATAAACATTTAGCTTCTCAAATTCAAGGAAGTCTTGCTCAGAATGAGCATAATAAATAAAAAAATTTAAAGCCGCCTTTCAAAAGACAACCATAACCACCTTGAACTAAATTTTATACATATATATACAACTTGGGTAGAGTACACACATGCAATGTAATTTCTTTAAATTTACAATTATTAATTCTTTCATTGGCATGATTTGAAAAACGTGTTTATGTCGATTACTTTGTTGAGAAGTAAGAGTTAATAACAAACAAAACAACATTAAAACCTGAGACATGGTGCAGAGTGCTGGTTCTGAAGATAACTTTGTAGTAGGAGGCACTTGGAAGGCATGTCTCATTCACGTATGTCTGGTTGTTTCACCTGAATGTCTAGAATGTTCTCTCTTTTATGTGTAGTCTACAGAACTCAACATAAACCCACAAATACCCCATGTCCCATTTTGCTATCACCAAGAAGATTGTTCACACCAGCCCAAAGTCCGTAACATTACAACAGCTTTAAATCAATGTAAAGTTACAAACGCAGGACAAAATGTAGATATTGCTATACACGAAAAAACTGTGTACATTATACATTTCAAATACCAGTAATGTATTATGTTCTAAACTATATTTAGGGTACTCGTGTAGTACTTACATTCGTGTAGATGTGTGTAGTTGTTGTAAATGTAAAACTCATCCTATAAATAGTCATACAATAAAAAGGGTGAACTGTTAAAACGTACATGTTACTTAATACAGATTACAATTTATACTCAGCACTTGAGGGTTTAAATGGTTAGATGAGTTTAACACGTATTTTAATTAGTATTAATATTCTGAAATTTTTAAAATTAGACACTCGCTTTTTGAAATGAAGTAACATGATACATGCAACAAAATGCAGTCTTACTATCTTAGTTCTGGTCTGCCTGCTAAAATTCTGACTTCAGTATGTTTATGAATACCCTTTAATCAACATTCCAAACAACCTTAACACTAGAATAATGGCCACAACTCCTCATAGTAATCAGCAAGAGGTGTTTTTCCTTCATATCACCATCTTTTACTATGACTGGTGATGACAAACCTCGCATGTGTTATGTGGATGTTACTGGAGAGATGGGCGTGTTGTATACATAAAGACAAGGACTGAGGATCAGGACATGGATCATGTTTCATTATGATTATTCTTCCTTTTAAAAAACTAATAATACAGTCTTGCAAATTACAATTTAAATATGAACAAATGTAGTTCAGAAAAAGAAGTCCAACAAGAACTTACACTAAACAGGGGCACACATGCGTGATATGCTGAATGTCAGAAATCCGAGGATGAATTTTATTACGCTAAGAATGTGAAAAATTGTTTGAAAGATTACAATGTATACTTTATATCTGACATATGATAGGAATGACTGTGTAACAACTTGAAATCACGTATTTATAACAAACAGATTTCAAAATTAGTCACAGGCGAAACACGCTGTATTAATTGGGCATAATCATTCTTGGAACAAATTACACATAGTTTGGAATTATTTATAACAACTGACATGAAACAAATGCAATTTCTCAAATGCTTCAAGCCCCTCTCATGTAGCTGTAGTGGTCAAAAGGAGCTGGTGCACATCAGGATGCAGTGCCAGATCTAGTGGATGTTCATAGTAATGCTGAATGAGTCTTTTGCTTTGTCCACAATTTTGTTCACAGAAATTATAAAAGTAAGGAAATGGAAGAACAGTTTGACGGCAACATGAAAATTACTGTTTTCTCCACTAGATCTAGCACCACTTGAGGGAGGACAAGGGGAACTCACCTCCCTGGTCGTCCAGGGCAACCAGTGTGCGGATGCCAGCTTCCTTGCTCTGAGCAGCACGAAAAGAAAGAGCCACAAACATTTAGTCTTCCTATCGATAAAATAAGTAGATTCGACGAATTTTATAACACCCAAAAGAGGGCCAAACATTAAGACTTTTTATAAATCCCAGCAAGTGATCTACTCCACACTCATACAATTAACTGAACTTATACGATGCAATATATTAAATGCATAAAAAGCACATCAAAGTTAAATGTTATGGAGACCCATGATTGTAGTCCATAAACCAATGTTATCTAATACCCTCTAATATGACAAGCGTATCCAGATAATAAAACAAACTAATTTATACACTGTGAATTTAAGAGCAGAATGAAATTATGCTTACTTAAACCATGTAATTTTTAAATAAAATCTCGACTGCAACTACAATTATCCTTCAATGCAACTAAATATCAAGAAATGAACAAAGTCCACCTGTGGCAAAACAGCACACAGAACAGTTATACTGGAGAAACATTTCACTAGAGGGGTCACTGGGCAAAACAATTCATACACAATGAACAAAAATGTCCCATTACTAATACTACCACTTCGATTTTTTTACTTAACTGCTGTCACAGAAATCCAAACTAATCAGACTTACGAGTAAGAAGCAGTACAGCCATATTTCATACCGTTTTCCTTTTGTTTAATATTTTATGTCATCCAACAAATTATCAGGTAGAATATATAACGTGATGTACGAGCCATATACAGGACATACAACTGACATGAGATATTAGAAAAGAACACCACATCATCATCTTATAAAAGAAGTTAAATTCATACCTATGACCTCAGTCATAAAAACGCAAGTGTTTTACAACTTTTTAAAACTCTGACAACATAGGCATGTTTTTAGTACAGCAATCCCTCACCAACCGCATTATATATGAATCTGGAAGCACCAAGATTGAGAGGTAGACCAATAAATAGATGGCAAGATGAAGTGAGGGAGGATGGAAGACTAGTTGGTGGAAAAGGGTGGAAGGAAAGGGTATATAACAGAGAGGAATGGAAGAAGCTCCTGAGAACGGCAAGGAATCGTCACATTCTGCACATGCCAATGAAATGAATGAATGAATGAATCCCTCACCAATCACGAGGCTTACACTTCTTACACATACCTGGCTGATCTTATGGAAAATTAGCTATTAGAGAAAGAATGGTCGCTATTAACACACATCAACATCCAAGTCTAAATACGTAAACCCAACCAAACTGCTATGTCACCTCAAAATCAAAAAAATATTAGGCTTTAAATACAAAAATGTGACATAAAGGACGCACCACACTGAGGATCCAGAAAGTACAAAATTGGTTTCAGTTGCTTTTACATTAATACACCAATGAACATGGATATCTTGGCGTGGAAGCGACTGATGTTTTTATGTACACAAATTAAAAATAATAGATACGTAAAACCAAATAACACAGCCAGTAAAATGGGATATAAATGGGAAACTTCAGATATTTTAAACCCTCAGCTGACCAAACAGCAGCTGGAGGGAGACTGCTGTACGTTACGCAAACCAGGATAGTATACAAACTATTATGTAAAATAAACTAAATCCTGATATCCACAAGGATCAAAAACCAGGATAAACTGCTGGACATGTTCAGTATGCTTTCATGTGGACTATTACATCACCAGTGTAAGCCTTGGTGAGGGTTAGTCAAACTGGGTAACTATTAGTGTTCCAGACAGTCCCTGCCCCTTACCTGAGTTCATCAAATGCAATGCAAACAGATACCTGCATGTGGTAAATAGTGGATTGCGCGAAATGTTTGAGAGTGAGGACGCATATACTTAAATACACTCCTACCACGCGTGTTTGAAGCTCTCTGCACAGCAAAAATAAGTGTGTAGAAGAATGTGCATATAGGCACGTAAAGCCCCACGATGATCCATACATACATTATAACATACTGATGTGACATACTGGCAGATGATTCCAGTTACACACATATTATAAGATCACTTGCTGGGAATAGAGATGTGTGTATGTCCCCAGTGGGTTTGTAGCACACCTGTGCATGCAGGCTGACAGCAAGAGCTGTATGGCACACTGAGTTCAATCGGATTGAGTGTTGAACACTGATACACTGAACATACATATGCACATTACAAAACAGTAAGTATAGCTGCACAGAGAAAGAACAAACAAAAAGTACAGCCACTAGACAGATTTGCAGGGCAGGGCGAGGGATACCTTGAAAATACCTACACAGAGAAAGAGGCACACAACTTCATAACATGAACGAGACAGAAGCTGCGAGCTGGCACAGAGAGAGAAAAGCAAAGAGAGAGAGAGTGTGTAGAGTGGTTTCCATTAGTTATCTCATGTTTGTTGTTGATGTTGTTTATGTTGCTGTAGTATTTACTGTTTTGTTCCCAAAAGAGGATGAAAATGTACAGTTTTACAGACACATGCAGCAGACACTGAGTTCAGGTTTGAGTTTTTGATTCTGGCTACTGCACACTGCACCTTACCTCCTGAACCACACGCTCCTCCTGCTCCCTCCTCCCTTTACCAGACTGCCTTAACTAACTACTGACACAACAAAGGTACACAGAACACAACATTAACATTTTGAATGGCTGGATTTCTAATTCACTCCATTTTCCCTCCTGGTTGGATGGGATGCAGTCTGATGATTCACGATGCTGCTTGGCAATTTGCACACACAATATATTTAACACAACTAAAATGTGTGTCTGTGTCTGTGTGTGTGTGTGTGTGTGTGTGTGTGTGTGTGTGTGTGTGTCTGTGTGTGTGTGTGTGTGTGTGTGTGTGTGTGTGTGTGTGTGTGTGTGTGTGTCTGTGTGTGTGTGTGTGTCTGTGTGTGTGTGTGTGTATGTGTGTGTGTGTGTGTGTCTGTGTGTGTGTGTGTGTGTGCGTGTGCGTGCGTGCGTAACTACTGGGCCATGTTATAAAGCAGGTTTCTTTGGAACTCTTTTTTATCATGTAAGAAGACATATTTTAAGGAGATTCAAATCAAGTTACATAATCTGCAATTTACAGAATATGAATGTGAACTATTATTCTTTGACAATCTGCTTGGGGCTACACAAGAAGTATAGTTTTGCTAAACTTAATTCTGTGTATCAAACAAACCAGTGCCTTATAACATGCTATGGGGTAAAAGTTCAAGCAGGGAAGAGGTTAACATTAAGTATCAAGTGATGTTTTCCCAGTGAAGTAAGTACTAAGATTATGTTTTCTTGGATATGACACCATATTCAGAGTCCTGGTTGGTAGCAGATGTAAGAGACATGGATGATATTTAGAACACTATTACACAGTCTTTTACAGTTGAGTGTAGGTACAATGTTCTCCAAAACACTCGGGCATATCTACCAACTAGAGAGCATTATATCCCAGAAGACCAAAACTGCAAGGCATATATATCTTAAAAACAAAATTATTGCCAGTCTTGAAGCTTAATTAACATATTATCCATGTATTTCATTTGTTGTAATAACACTTACTGAAATAAATGATCAAATCTATACAGAGAAAGTACCTCAAACACAAAAGAAACATTAATTTACAATACCCGTAAGCTAAATACCAATAAAACCTAAAACAAGTCACAGAAAAAATATTGCTGCAAAAGAGTAGACTGTTTTAAGGTACTGTAAATGCAACAATTATATTAGTATATATACTTATGTACACTATAACTTCATGTGGAGTCAATATTGCTCTTCAGACTATGCTAATGAAAATTCAATGCTCATACAATAGTACATTTTTAAATTCCAACCCCAAGGAAAAGTTTACTTAATAATCTGACGTTTTATTCTCAATGAGAAAACCTCATTTCAGGGCACTTAATTTACTACAGTACAAAACTGTTATTCAGTTATTATATTGTCTTGTTGGCCAACATAAATGACTGTGAGATCAGAGCCCAAACCTATTAACGCAGTAGTAAAACTGACTTTGTTCTGCAAAATGAAGCCCTGTGGTTTGCACTGCCATCTTCAATTAAGGGAATCCATTACATCTATTACAAATGGATCATACATTTCTGTGTCTGCATACCTGATTCAATCTAATGACAGGTAAACATTCACAGCTGACAGATTTTCATGGAACTCGGTATGAACAAAGCACCCCTACAGTCTAATAGACCTTTCTAATTTTTAAATTCCTATTGTCAATAATAAACACCAACATGGCAGTTATGAGAACATGCAAGCTGGCAGTGACACTACTACATTTCTATAAGATGTTATAATCTTCTTTCTTAAAAAATATACACGTTTTGTTAATACTTTGCAGAATATAAAACAGCAACCACATGACGTGTACACTTAGCATTAGGTAAGAAAGGTAAAGCAATCTCTATACAGGCCCTGAGGGCTCTAGGAGGTTGAGGTTCCTAGAGTTTCTAGACAATCGGCATATGAAGGTGGCGAGGTTGTCAGCTACATGCACCAGCCGCCTTTACCCCAGAAGATACCCCTAGTACTGATTTCTGTCAGAAGCTGAGTCAGTGCCAGGGCCATAGTACGGCCAGAAGGATTATGTCAACGAAAAATCCCAATGACCCCAACGGGATTCGAATCCACGACCTGCCAGCTTGTAGCACAGTGCCTCAACCAACTGTGCCACTGCCTGTACAAGTAGCACTACCAAAAACAAGAAGGAAGTGTGAAAATTTGAGACTCCAATGGGTCAATTTTAACACAGAATCTGTACTAGTCAAAATTACTCACAGAAATAAAACACTAAATAACAAAATTAATCTTCTACATTTCTGCCTAACATCACCATTCAGAACAAAACAATCAAAGGATGGCACGTGGCACATGTTCTCCCAATAAAAGTTTTATCATGTGAATGTTTCGACATGGTATGTCAGGAGGGATATCCATATTTCACAAGGATATATCAAGACATCGGTCATTCTGAAAACCTTACACGCCATGACTGTAAAATCTATGAGTATACTGTAAACACTGGATAGTCAAATAAAAAAAGTCACAGCTGTATTTCATAGACTGCAAGCCTGTTTTACCTGTAAATTATATTTAACAATTTTGTAAAATACACTTTATTGTAAATATGGAACCTACTTAAAGGCACAAAATAATGCAGAATTGAAACAGGGTATGATGACTAACAAAAAACAAGGAAATATGTTTAAAAAAACATAAATTTAATACTGATATATAGCTACAGAACTATTGATTACAACAAATCTCATATTCAATGCCTTTATATAATCATGTATTAAAACGTGGGGACACAATTTTATTGTGCATATGGGTCTAAATACAATATGGGGCATGGGACTGAATGAAAATGTGATGCCAAATAACCAATTTTTCATACTTCAGCTGCGTCCTGTTATTGGTGAAATGAAGGTCCGCCAATACAGTCTATCCAGAATCTTAATAACAATGTACTCAGAACAACTTCTATTTCTATAACAAACAAAATAGCCTCAACCTTCCTTCTGAGAATTTAGGCACACTCTGGGGTTGAAATTTACATATGTTAGAATATTTTGGCACAAAAAATTCTTGGTTTGTACTCAACAAAATTAGAGAACTGCAAAACTGAAACACTTTTATGTTACCACATTTGTAAAAAAGAATGAAATGTACATGCACATGGCAGACATTGACAACTAACAATCCTGCAGCAGTCAACAGTTTCTGAAAATGAAAAGTCCGTAACGGTTAATCAAAATGTAAATGGGCAATGATGTCCATCCTGGAAAGAAATATCGTATCCTGACAAAAAAAAACCTCCAAACAAATTACACTTCAAGTAAATCAGCACAGATAATTTGAGTAAATATTATAACAACTGCATAAATAACAAAGTTGAAAAAATCTCATGGACTTTATAATTCACTGCTACAAACATTCAATAATAAATTCAAACACATCAAAGTAAATTGCCTTGCACACCTCATAAATTTCCTGGATCTGGCATAAACAACAAAATGCACAATGAACAATCACAGATTCACAACAGCAAAGTGTGAAATTAACACAGACATTGCACAAGGGATGAAGATTGTGCTTTAAACAGAACATCCATACATCAGCACCAGAGAATATTTATCTAAGAATAGCTTGATAGAAATAATGCAAATGACTACATCAGTGTCCAGACAACATAAGGAAATAGAGACTTGAGAGAAAGTATACAGTGAAGAATGTGAAAGTTACAATCTTGTGCATGAACTGAGATGGACTGATGTTTAAGTGTAACATGAATCCTATGTACTGGAATGTCTCATTTACCGCATTAACTACAAATTTTGTTTAAACATAGTGCGATGTAATTTGATTCAAACTTTCACAAAATAATTCTGTAGTTCTCACGCTTATCTGAAATGTGTCTACAGAACTGAAAGTACAAAATAAATTTATAAACAGTTTACTCTCCTCTCCCTCCCCAACAAAAACACTATGCCACTGAAAGTTACAGAAGTATCATGAACTCTTTCAGGAATGAATGATTAACATACAGACCTTCGTACCAAATTTTTGCACAAGAGCATGCAAATATTTTGCCATTTTAGCACTTCACAGAGATGGTTTGATGCCAGCCTGAATGCAATGGCTGTATGAATTTACTCTACATCCCTTATATATTCTATTGATTACTCCACTGGGATTGCGTTCATGACGAGATTCAGTGTGAATAATGATACAAACAGTTTTATTGGTAATTCACATTAATCAGATTTGCAAAAAACTATCACACTATTGTTCATCATACTAAATATTTATCTAGTTATTAATTTATCTATGGTATATTTGACAGAGTTCTCAGTAACTCAAGTCTATATATACAGTATTGAATGGTAGGATGATTAGGGGGAAAAAAAAGGAACAGGAAAGAATGTGGAAGGAAGTGGCCACGGCCTAATTTGGAGTATTAAACTCAAATCTGAATGAGGATTAAAGAAAATCACGAAAAAAACCCAGTCAGAACGGGAGCTCTGTGGGCTAAAATTTGAAGACGGGACTTCCGAAATATGAATCACAAGGGCTAACTACTCAACTATGATGTTAGGCAGGCACTATTATAATGCAACTACCAAATACTAAATAATCCGTAATGACTGTTAGTGGTTTATTCAGACTCACTGTTTTGGCTTAGTAAATGACACTTTCAGCCACATAGGTTATGCAGCACACAATCAGACAGTGGTTGTAAATCATGAACTTGGGTGTGGTAATTGTCATCGCCTATCTTAACCGCTTAATGTCAAAGGGTTATGAACATACTGGCAGGTTTAACAATAAAACACTGCTCACATAGTGTACGTATGTAGTTATGTGTTACATACGATTCTCACAATAAACAACCACTATTTCTCTCACCAATCACTGACTCACCTTTCTAATGAAAGCACACTGCTTTCTCTGTACGGAATCATATGAGTCTTTACATACATTGTAGATTTATTTTAGAACTGCGTGGCTGAGCCTCTCAGCGCGGACACACAGGTTCTATTCTGACCCACTCCACCTGAGATTCGCAGTGGACGAAGTGCATTTGGGCAGGTTTTTTGCAAAGGACTTCATAAACAATCACTCCGCCATGCTCGATATTCATCTCTTCATCTTGACACTACTCTTTATCTGAATGACAAGCGGGAAGAAGCCTGGGAACCTTGAAGCAAAGCAATGTTCTGTTGGCTGTCGGACAGCACATGATAAAAAATTACTTTCTCACATTTAAAACTTCCGAAAATTCAGGGTGATTACGTTTGGTAGCAATGAATTTTACAACTACCCATATGACCAATAAGCTACCGTTACGGAATACAATAAGCGGAGTTTATTGAAAATATTCTGCAAATGCGTCTGGTTGCTGTAAAGACAAAGACTAGATGGCATCATGAAGAACAGCATCTCATCTCTCCTCAAGGACAGTAGATAACGATTCACTTGTGAGTGAAGAAATCTCCTTTTGAAAAATAATATCACCTTTCGCGCAAACAAACAGTGTAAAGATTTAAATTCTTCTCAAAACTGGTAACAGCAGACTGGTTCAGTACTTGTGAAAAATTATGCCCAAATGTTGGTCCATTAGATCTAAGATCCACTCAATGGAGGTCCATTAAATCAAATGCCTACTACCACAATGCCAGATATGAGGTTTTAATATCATCTGAGTCAGCTTGCCACAGAAGCACCATCACACGAATAAAAGAATGTTTTAAACTGTAATAATGTGCTCTCTATGAACAGAGTAATGTGACAGCTATCTGGTTTTAAGGGGTGTGTTGAAAAATAAGGAAGCACATGAGACAGCGAGTGCCAAAGTTGGCTTACTAAACCTGCTTAATTTTTGTATTTCTTGTATACTATATAATAACTGTATAATAACTATATAGTATTAACTTTATATACTGAAACGAGGTAAGCAAATTAAAGCATAAATGCATATGGAGGAGTCAGGAGAGCGTAGTGCACTTGTGTCCAACACGCAGCTCGTGGGTCGCACCACACACCTCAACACTTCATTTGACTGTCGGTGTATTTACTGGCTTCTCATTTTATTGAATGTTACTTAACAGCATGAACGTCTAAGTAGACGCAAAATTAATATTTCTCAAACAGATATTTGCTGAGTTAGGCCCCTGTTCACATGGGCAACAGAGCCGCCAGCAACTGGTCTACCAGTGACACAGAATACATAGTAAGCAATAAGGGGTTTCACAGGTCGACTGTCTGCGTGGTCTCCCCTCGACATAATTACTGTCACCTTTTCTGTCTTGTCGCTCGAAGATAGTGAGACTTATAGGTGACAGCAGAACCACACATTGTCCCCGCGGCGACTTGACGGGAAATATTTGACATGCCACAATTTATTCAATTCATTAGCATAGTTCCCATTCTGTGGAATATTTATTGTAATGGATACTCCAAACCCCAAGAGCAAACAACAGGGTGGCTGGCTGGAGGCGTGTAAAGAAACGTACGAGGGGTGCAATACTTTCAAAGTGGGCAAAATAATGGGATTAGTAAATGCAATATAAAACTTAATTTATCAACAACAGTAATACATTTACATTGCCGACAAATGAATTAATTAGTCTTCTTGAGTCACAAGATTAATAACATTTAATTTCCTTCACTTCCTGAAAAACAAACCTGTAAAAAACTAAATTATGGTCCTCACGAAATTTTAAAAGAATTAATAGAACTTTTGAAATACTTGTAAATATTTTATTCACAGTAACCTTCAATTAACCCTTATCCTGCTAAAGTGGAGAATATGGTGATCTTGTAATAATGCCAGCAGATGGCAGATGGGATTTAACTTGGCATTTAAAGGGTTAAATGAACAGTAGGTCTATATTCATCATTATTTACGTTTATAATTATGTTACTTTATAATTTTCATATAACGTTTCATTTCGATGTTTCATACCAGCACTGATACTGGTCTCAACACGGTCATATTGCCACGGTACATGACACGCAAATTTGCATCATATTTTCAGAGGTGTCTTTGCAGTGCTATATGCTTCTGACTGAACAATGTCTTGTGTAACCCTTTACAAATGAATGTATCTTCGAAACGAAAACCATCCCTTTGCGCACAACATTATGCAGTATGACGTAAGCTTTAACTATGTTTTGAGCACTGTCGACAGACACATTTAAGGATCTGTAGAAATATCTGCACTTATTACTTGAAATTCCAAAAGTGCATTAGATAAATCTCCTTGCCTAGACGGTCTAAAGATATATACCTTTTTCTACAGACAATTTTTTGTCAGAATATGGTCTCATAATGTGTGTCGAGAGAACAAAAGCTTCATCGCCTATGAAAACATGTGGAAGGACGTTATCACTCTTCCCAGTTACAGAGTGATGGTCAGAAATGTTACATTCATTACTGGACATCTTATTTCTTAACACACTGTTCTGGAAAATACGGGTGCCAAAATTCTTGCCGTATGCTACAATATCAACGAATGTGAAATGGTAGTTGGCATCATACACAGCCAGTAGAACAACCGAGAAAAAACGTTTATAAGTATAATACAGCAACTCACTACTGGATTCACTATCTGAAGTGTTTGCCACCTATATGACCAATGCAATTTGGAAATTTGGCACATTGCTCGAATTTTGGGGAAATTTGTAGCCAATCTTCTTGTGATGGCACAGACATGAAGCTCAACTGCATTTCCTCCCAGATGGTCTTGCAAACTTCTTGAATAATTTTACTGAGAGTTTGAATTCTTATTATATATGTAAAATAGAGATCGGATAAACTGAAAGTACAAGCCAAACTACCTGTAAAATATGAAGAGCTTATAGGTGTACATTCTGTGCCATAAACAGACAACAGTACCTAACATTTTACATCTATTAATTGTAGGTGTTTGCAGAAAAAAACGTAAAAATTAAGGGACTGCTTTGCCAGAGAAATGACAAAGAAAGAACTTAGTTTCCGGTTCTGGCTGAACAGAGCATATAAAATATAAATAGGCATACTTTAATGAATTGTTGTTTTTGCGGCCAAATTTAAAGAACAGCATTACTTCAAATCTTGATGACTTGGTTGATATTGTACCTCATTCTAACAATGCCGAAGAGTCGGGAGGAAAGAGAAAAAAGACCAGAAAGCAAAAGAAAAAGGAGGACATGTTGGACGTGACCAATTGTGCGCGATTCTGCATCAAGTACCGACAAGCGGTTTGCAGTTCACAAGCAGATTTCAGATGACGAAGATAAACTCTCCATGCTATCATTCACGAAGAACCTGAAAGACATTCCGCCTGACAGCAAACTACAACCTAAATGGGATACTATATCAGTGATTTCAAAACATAACAGCTTCTTTTTCCCCCATCACCTGCTGTAAATCCCTATCTTCCTCCTACTACAAATCTATACCACCATACAAACCTAGGTTATTCACAAACCGTTCAACAACCACCACCATCACCACAGCTTTTTCACACACAATCTCCAATTGAACTATAACCACAGCAGCAACATTACCCCTTTTCATCCCAATCAACTTGCACACATGGGCCATTCACACATTGAGACACATTATTATGGATTTAATTACTGAGGAGTACAGGAGTTTTTTATATACACACGAACTGCCACAAATAATTTGTAAATTAAGTCGCATTTAGCCTAAATTGTAATCTGAATAATTTATGAGAGTGGGTAATTAAAATACCGTGATTGTCTGAGTGTTAATGACAATCTCTCTCTGGGTGGTATAGATTTCCTCATGTCTTTTTTGTACAGACTACGCAATAGTCTCATAAAGTTCTTCAAAAGAGTCCAGAAATTCTAAAATAATTTAAAAAAAAAACTTCGCTTCGTCTCTCCTCGGAGCTTCAAAAATAGTCCGAAATGACCCTTCATTTTGTCTGTCATATATTACAGAGTGCACCCACACTTTTCTTCCCCCTTTTCTTTTTCAGTTCTCTTAGGACCCACACAGCAATAATGTCCAACACTATACTGAGCGTTCGTTTTCAGAGATGATAAGGATAGTATGTCTGAAGTTATGGCGATAAGTCGCCGTCAACTGAGTCGCTTGTGTGAAAGAGGTCTGAAGGAAAATGCGGCAAAAAGAATTTCAGTCTGCTTGTTACCACTTTTTAAACAGCTGTTGCGAAGTGAAATACTGTTTCTGCTCTGTGCAAATTTGTGGACCTTGCACTACCTTGGTATTTTGTACGATATATAACACATATTTCACTGTTACCGTATCTGTGTCTAACGTGAAGAAAACAAAATTAGAAGATGAGGGACATGTATCAAAAAAATGGGAAGAAATGTACTGTTTTAGTATAGTGTGCAATAAAACTGTCTCATTTCTAGTCCAGTGACGTCAGTTCCAAAATAATAAAATTTATGCCGCTGTTACAAAGCTGTAAAAAAATTTGGTGTGCTCGAAGGAAAGCTAAGAGAAGATGCATTAAAAGAAATGAAATGTGGATTGCAGTGGTAGGAAAATATATCTACTCTTACGACAAAGCAAATGCAGCAGGAGTTTAAGTCTTATTATATCACACATAATCGCTAAAAAATAAAACTATTGACAGATGGAGAGCATGTGAATGACAGCATAATGAAGGCATTAAAAATACTCTCCCGAGAAACAACAGCATTTTTAAAAATATCGGTCTTTCTGCAAATACAGTCAATAAAACAGCAGCAGATACAGAGTGTCAATTTAGAGAAACGTGTTGAAATTTGTGACATTTGAAATTGCAACTGACCAAGGCACATATGTTGAAGATATTGCACAGCTTGCTATTTTTTTATGGGGCGTTAATAAGAACTTCCAATTCGTAAAGGAGCTTTTAGAACTGCTCCACATGAAAGAAGGAATAGGTGCTGATCAAATATTTTGTCAAATCGTGACCCTTATAAACAAATTTGACCTGCGTTTGGAAAAACTGGTTGGGTTTGTTCGAAACGGGGCTCCGGCTATGTCTGGTAAAAACAAAGGCGCTGCAGCAACATTAAAAAAATAAAAGAATTACAGGGAAAGACTTTCTTTCTTAGTTTCCAATGTATTCTATATCAATAAACACTGTGCAAAGAGTTTGAAAATGAATCACGTAATGGACAATGTTATAGAAACTAAATTTTGTTCGTGGAAGTGCCCTTAACCACCGTAAATCTGTAGCACTATTAGACATATCAGAAACTGAAAATGATGACATAATTTATTATATTAATGTAAGAAGGTTAAGTCGGGGTCTGTTTTGAAATGAGTTTTTGATTTGTTGAATGACATCAAGCTACTCATGAAAAAGAAAATGTATTTAAGAGATGAATGGTACAAAGTGAATAACTGACCTGGCGTTTCTTGTAGATGCAAATGGTCATTTGAATAAACTGAATAAATAGATACAAGCTCACCAGCGTGATGTACGAACGACAATATTAAGACCTTTAATGTCAAGTTTCGACTGTGGGAAAACCAAATAGAACTGCATAATTTTCCTCGCTCTCCACACCTGAAGTAACGGACCCTAGTTATCCCAAACGTATTCAAGAATATTCAAAGCCTATACTTTTGCTTCGCAAAGAGTTCGACGAACGATTCCAGGACTTCAAAATTATGCAGCCGGTTCTGCTGACTGCTTTACCTTGAAAGGCAGACATTAAGAAGGCTCATGAAAGTCTGCAAATAACATTAATTAATCTTAAACAGATCTCGCGGCGACTCGAACGTCAGTTCTAACGGAGAGAAATCAGTCAAAACCGCCACAGTACCATTTATCCATTCCTCTCTCTTAGGTAACAATTCTGGCTACTTCCGATGGCTGTTAAAATAACAGATCTTACAAAATTTTCAGATTTATTCCCTACGCCGCTCAATAGGAATTTCTTGCGGACTTCTCATAGGAGAGAATTTCACTTCAGTACCCACATCTGCTAACCGTTTCTTCCGTACTGGACTTGTGAACTGTGTCGCATTCTCGTTCAAAACACACGTCGGGTGAGTTACATTTGCTATATAGTGTGGGGTGGTTTTCTGCAAGCACGTCTTGGTAGTAGCTGTCCGCAACGCACACAGCTTAAAAATCTTCATAAACAAGTACACGCAAACAAAAATATAATGGATGTCTCCGTGCCCGCTAGGCAGTTGTCCATATATGTCTACTGCGCAAATATCTGCCACAGCTCTAGGTATGTGCCTCCTGCATTCCGTCTCAAACCTGCGAGTGGGATGCTCAACCATCTGGCATACACTGCAGCGTGATATTAGGTTTCCTTACTTTGCGACTTAGGTTCTTCAGATGAAAAGCATACGAAATGTGGAACATACACTTTTCTGTTTCCAAATGGCCCAACAATGTATGTACATAGTGCATAACATGATCCTCCAGTTCCGTTGGCAACAGTGGTCTACTGTATGGAGCGTTCTTGTCCTTAGCGTACAGGATTTCACGTCGAACTAAATATCTACTATAGGGCGAGTTCTGCTGCTTAACAGCTTGCATTAATGTAGAAACTCTTATATTTTTGGCTCGTTAAGCAGACAAGTCCCTTACCTTCTAACCAACCGCATTATCAGTTCCGAAATGTATGACTGATACCATGAAAACGCGTGGCTGCGTGAGTCCTTCTAATTCCCTTTCATTTAGACCCGCTGGGTTGGGGGTCAAATTGTCTGCGATAATATCGCTCGCGCCGCTAACGTGCTTTACCCGCAAAATGTACTCATGCAGCTGCCGTATCCACTTCGAAACCTGGTTATAAGTTATTGCACGTCAATTAATGAATGACAAGGCTTTATGGTCCGTGTTCAAGCTTATCTCGTGCCCATACACGTAAATTCTGGACTTTTCCAAAGCAAAAACAATAGCCAGGAGCTCTTACTCTGCAACCGAATATCGCCGCTGTATGGGGTTGAGCACGCGTAAGGCGGTCGAGAGAATACTAGTCCAACTGCCTCGGTTCATCTGCATCAGGACCGCTGCCAGCGCCTTTCTAATGGCATCGGTATTAGTAGTATCAGGTATTCGTCTGGATGAGTCAACTGAATGGTATCGGAGAATTATGCCCTCAAAACTTCAAAAGCCTCTTGCAG
>Ga0268261_10000553_pt1 | contig 23888 bp, 19 predicted proteins | sample TergutNc150P1_FD_190353 | JGI IMG/M metagenome (GOLD analysis project Ga0268261, IMG submission 190353) | Nasutitermes corniger P1 segment gut microbial community from laboratory colony in Florida, USA - Nc150 P1 (SPAdes) (version 2) | ecosystem: Host-associated > Arthropoda: Insects >...
CCCTATCCATTACATTAGTAGCAGCGGGTGGCAATTAAACCCCGCACACTACAGTCGGTGACAACGGTGGTTGACAACCCACCGTGGACACTACACTACATTCCATGTTTAGTTCTCTTCGTGCCTCTTTAAACGGTAAACTTGTTACTCTCCACGAGACAAACTGCCATTACAAAGCGTACGTTTAAAAGCTTTTAAACTACGATTTTTAAGGCGCCTGGCACGCATCTAATATCAAGTTTCTGGTTTCTCGATTCGCCTACCAGCGATGAAGCAGTCAAAGACAACACTGACTACACCACACGATTAAATTACCTAGGTACTGAGCACACTATACAATTATAAGGAAGACTCCATGCTGATTTATTCGATTCTGATAAAAGGCTGATTAACGGTGTAAGCAAGACCATTCAACTTTTGTAGTGCATGATATTAATGGACACGGCACTTATGTGGAATTATACACAAATAATTACTTATTATTACATTTATATAACGTTATAATTTAAATGTTAAATTCAAATTGTAAAGACATATTTTTATGCGGAAACAACGATCAATTTGCCTAGCTGCCGCTTATTCAGCTGAACCAGCAGTTCATTGTACTCTATGGTATGTAACAACTGGCCAAGTGACGTGCAAAGTTTAACGCTCTAACTAGAATGTATGACGTAAATAACTCGCCAATATATAATTCAAAATTGCGACGAAACCATGCTCATTCTTGGACTCACCGGCTCGCTGAACTGTTAAACATTTGATCGACGTTTCGTGTTTAATACAAGAAAAATTATTAAGTGCCAACCTGGAAAGTTCTCTTGTTCTGGGATGATAATTTACTTCGTACTATTTCTGCTAATCGAAGGTAAGTTGCACTGACTGCAACTAAATTAATTTTATACCGAGTGAAGCGAGGTTTCGGCAAATAAATTCATAATTTATTTTCGAATTTTTCTTGGCAATCGATATAAAGGCGAGTCAGTTATTTGCTTAGTAAAGTTTTGGTTCAATTTATTTGATATTTGAAATTGGAATATAATTATTTAAATTCTGTTTGTCAAATTTATGTATATATAGTCAGTAGAATAGAATATTAATCTACAGTAATAATTGTTATTCGACTGAGTTTAATCCCCTATTTCCCGAAATTCTAATGTATTGAAATCTTTGCATTTCTGGTGGCGGCTACCTTTTTCACACTGCACGGTACTACACGGCATTGTAGAAATTCCAAATTAGTGTCTACAAGGTGACATATTGGTTCCACGCCATCACCGAGTTTGGGCGTTACACTTACACGTGCACCGGACGCTTTCTACTTATTGGCACCTTCAGACGATACCATAGTGCGTATCAAGATTTTAGACGCTTGTCTTTTTATCACTCAAGCTGAATTGGAGCCCCTCTTATTCTAGCTCACGCTAATGTCTTGGGTATGAAACTTAAAGCACATCCTGTTGCACATACTCAGATCAAAATATTTACTGCGAGTTCTGGGGCCCAGCAAGTCTCTCTGGATAATGCATTCCTTGGGCTGATTCCCGAAAGGCTTCTCATTGGAATGGTTAAAAAACACTGCATTCCTTGTTGCTACCAGTACAAATCCATTCTACTTTCAACATTATGATATGACAAATCTTTGCTGTATGTAAATGGAGTTCAGCACCCTTCGGAACCACTAACAATGTATTGCACTTCACCCTTTGAAGCTACCAGGGCTTAAGGAACACTGTTTTCAAGTACTGGTAAAAATTACGGTGACCGTGCTCACATAATTCCCTTCAAGACGTTCACTAAGGTTTTCTACGTGTTAGGTTTTAACCTAACACCAGACAGGGAGGCAGACGAAGAACATATAAGCTTACCCCGTCAAGGAAATGTGAGCATTGAGGCACTCTTTAAAAAACCACTACCAGAACCTGTCACTTGCATTTTGTATAATGAGTTTTCTGGACACATCGAAATTGACAACTCCCGGAACGTTACAGTAGAATGAATACCATTCAAATTAACAAGGTTTTAACTGAACATGAAAAATATTTTCAAGGGGTTTACCCTATACATCTTTTACCATCCGCACTCATAAAACCTTCAATAATTGTCATCAACCTCGATAAGTATTATATGCCTGGTTCGCATTGGGTAGCTCTTTGTTTCTCCGACTCTGGATACGCCGAATATTTTGATTCGTACGGTCTACACCCTTCAAACTCGAAATCATGGCATACCTGCAAGGCCACTCGATTTCTTGGACATTTAACAGCCACAGACTACAGGGATTAACTTCAAATTTCCGCGGACATTACTGCTGCCTGTACGCCCTCCACAGAGCCAGGGGACTATGCATGACGTTATTCGTCAACATGTTTTTGCCTGCTCGCTACACCTGCAACGATATAATTGCAGTGCGCATGTTCCTCGTTCAGGTTGACTAGTGTCCCCCTTGCAGCCAGTTGGAGCAGCAGCAGCAGGCGTGCAAACCACAGGTATAGAAACAAGGTACGTACAGTCATATTCTATCAGTCCACAATTTCACTCTTAGTAATTGATTTCACATTATTGGAATGGCGGGATGGTGAAATCGTGGTTAAAGAGTTGGCCATTGCCGACTCCCACAGTAACAGGGTCTCATCATATATCTTTAAGAGACCATACGGTTGGAAAGAAGTACCAATTTTTAAAGCTAGAACGAATGAAGCTCATAACCACGGATGTAATTGGAATGGTGGTGATGTTCAATATTCAGAGCTGGAGACTGTGCTACATCGTGAAGCATCATCTGCTATTGCAATCTATTGCTTTGGACATCAGAAAACAAAATTTATTGACGGTCTTATCGACCGTACAGTTATTGATATCACACAGCTTGGTTGACCTGAACTCGTTAACATAAGTCTGCCTGCAATGAGCTGCACGTTTGCATGTCACAAGTCTAAGTACGTTTGTGCTTTGCGAAAAGCCTATTCATTAGCTCAGTGGTCAACTATTACTCTCTTAGTCTGCAATATGCAAAGTGCCCACCTCAGCCGGGTTATCATTAATGTTTTCCAGATGATGGGGTTACTTCATCGCACCTACTTCTTCAACGAACAAGAGATAAATTATTTCTACATCTACCTGAATGATGACCACAAACGGCAAGTAAAAATTGGAAATTTTTCAGGCTGTGTGGTTTTAAACGACTTTCAGTGCTTCATTCTGGTGACATTCAAGGGTAATATACCCAAAAACGAAGTGTACGAACTTGGTGACTCGCGTCATACCCTGTCTATGTACCGTGGACGGTATATCCGCATGAGCAGTGAGAACACTCAAGTGCATCTAAGTAAAAGGGATTGGTCACAACTGATGGATTTACCAAGTGCTTGCATAGACAAACAAGTGATCAAATTCGGCAAACTCCAAAACCAACTGGTAGAGTGGTGGAATAAGTTTTTACCATCTAATACCTTTTGTACACCTCCAAACACAGATGTAATTGATTTCGATACATTGTGGAATAAACTGCAGTATAAAACACGTTATTTCGGACACTGGTCTCACTTTGACTAAATGCTTACATTGTATATATGTGTGGAAATAAAAGATTTTATTTTTCATTGCAATAACGTAATTGTGTTTTTCAATTATGGTAACCTAAATTGTATTTTTGATTATAATAAGGTAAATTGTAGTTTATTAATATAATAAGAATTGTACTTTTAATCATAATAAAAACAACCAACATTGCATATATTTGGAAATGGAAAAAATGTATTTCTTTATCCTTATTACAATAAACTAGGGTGGGATCGTTTTAGGATGCCTCGGGGCGGGAACCTATTTCCTTTCCTTCAAACCAAGATTATTAAACATGCAAAGGTTTAAAGCTAGCGCGTTACGTTAGGTTAGTTATAAGATTTAAAAATATCCGTTAAGTTAGGTTAGTAACAAAATTAAAAATGGCGTGCTAGTCGGCTTATTGTAAAATGGCCGCCTTATTCATATACCAAATGTTTAATTTAGGTTAGCATTAATTTAAATAACGCGCATGTCCGACATATAAAATGGCCGCCTCATTAAAATAACATGTTTAGGTTAGGTTAGTAACAAATTTAATAATAGCGCGCTTGTCCGCCATATTGTAAAATAAAGGTTAAATAAAAGGGTGTCGAACTGGCTCACCCCAATAAGGCGTCAAGCCGTTTCGCCATAACTCATTTCCATATCAAAGTCATCTTATATCAATTAGGGTGGGGGTAAGGTTGAGCCCTCAGGGTCGCACCCAATAAGGGGGAAGCGCTAGGTCGAAAAAGGGGGGCTCGTACTCTTAAATTGCCATCGATCGTTTGGGCCGCTGAGCTCCGTAACACTGACGCTTGTGGGGGATCGTGAACATACCACAAAAGTCATAATTCATAACACTGAAGGTATATTATAAACAAAACGCAGTATATAACTAATAACAAAGAGTAAGAATGATAATACAAAATTACAAGTACGCCAAGTGCTTACGGCCGTAACAATTCCTTACGATTCCAGGCTATCGTAAGCATTCACAACACAATCTCAGTGTTTACCGTGCACAACAAAATATTATAGTTAGAATGATGTAAATCGAAGTATCTCAGAACAAAATAAGTAACCTTGACTCGACACACCTGAACAATCAGAAACTAACCCAACATATGTGAAGCTGCTAGCCTCTCTCCATGTTCTGCCCCCGCATTAGCTCTTCGATGCATCGTAAATTAAGCTACGAAGGCGCCCGTTATGCCAAATACAAAACTGAAGCAGGGAATTTAAAAACACCCAACGCCAGACCAGTTTTACCTTCTTGACATAGCCTTGGGGGTCTGCGTAGCCCCCTCGAGATTCCGGGCAGCAATCTTTTCCCAGCTGCTGGCCAACCTAATAAAGACGACTTCTTTCAGAGGAGTCCAAACTTCGAGTCACAGACCCCAGCCCTTAAAGCCACCACGAAAACTGGAAGAGCTGATGCCAGACGATAGCCATAAATATGGAAAGGAGTGGGAAGTGTTCGTCCTATTCCGGTACTTCCGCGTAGCGACGAACATTCAGCCAGCCTGAGGCGGTCGGTTCATCACACCCCTTATAGAAGTCAATTGTTTTTGACTCCTCGTGACATTGAACTTGACTTGTCCATAAAGGTCATTCACCCACACCGGCCTGACTGCATAAAATTGTCAATATTGCCGTCTCGACAATCCATCTTATTTCGCCGCACCGACGTAAGGTGATTACAGTTCGTGGATGACACCTACGCCGTAAAACGGCGGAGATACTTCCCCATCCCCACTCACCGAGACAGTTCCGTCTTCACAACCTGGCGAGGGTTCAACCACCGAAAAACACACGAACATGTTTTGTTAAGGGGACTTCCCCAGTCCCTTCACTTAACACTGTTACGCCAGTTATCACACCAAAATTTCCAGCCAGAGGGACCTCAGTTTCCGTACCGCATACTGGTTTCTTGGAATTCCTTCGGTGAGGGTCCACTACTCCACTACACCACACGATTCGTGGCAGACACTCGACTCCGAGGAAGGCCGGGGGGAATTTGTTCACGATATGATCGCGTCTCCAATCCAACGTCGGTCGCCCCTCTCCGAATCTCCAACTTCCATCTACTGTCGATGTTTCAGGGTCCAGGTGTCAAGGAATGGCTATCGCTTGGCGATCTCGCCAAACCGTGGGGGTCACAAACATACAATACATCAGCATACAGACAATATACAGAATTATCCTACAAATGCCTTTATTTGGCTTACATGGGCCCTTCCAACAATGACCCCCATTTCGGGATTAGCTAATATTATTACGTTAGACCTCACAACTTACCTATCACAATCCGTTTCGACCACTTTAACAGTAAATTGGCCGATATATTCTGGGCCTTCGAGCTAGCTAGGTTCATGCGGTAAACCACCGTATTACCTACTCGAAACTGGTGAGGCCTACGATTCACATCATACCTCCAAGCAACCCTTTTCGCAGTCTGCATTAAATTCTTATAGGCCTGCGTCCAAAACGACTGATTTGGTTCCCCAGTACCATCAATACATAGAGGGGTTAAATCCCACCGGACCAATGAGGGGCATATCAATTCTCTGCCTAAAAATAGTTTATCCGGGTACTCTTAGTGCTGTCATGGACAGCAGTATTGAATGCCAGACTGAGCCAAGGCAGGTCCTCACCCCACGTGGTCTGGGATTCATTGTGAAAATTTTTCAAAGGAGATTTAAGGTTTCGATTTACCTGCTCAGCCCTCGAAGCCTGCGGGTAATATGCGATTGTGGTTATGTGGGTAATGCCCCATCGAAAACAGAAGTCCCTGCTTACAACAGAAGACCATGGCATTACCAGTCACGATAGAGACAGGCGTACCGTAAGCAGGAAAAAACGACTGCTCTAAAGAATCCGAGACTACTTGTGACGAGATCTTCCGGACCGGGCAGAAAAACACAAACTTAGAAAAGTCGTCCATAATCACAAAGATCGCTAGATTGCCCCGCTTCGTACGGTTAAGCGGGCCCAGAGAATCAATAAATAGCTACTCCATAATTTGAGAACTCGGCCTAGCAGAATGCAACCCTACATGCGTATCTTGGACGGGTTCCGCCCGCTAACATAGGTAACATACGCATGTAATTGAAGATCTCCACCCGCATCTTCGGCCACCAAATATTTGTGACGATTTTCTGAAAGGTCTTGCGGGCACACAAATGACCCGACAATATGGAATCGTAGACAAATTTGTAATGCCCCAACTTGGAGGGAACCAGGTTTTATTACAGGTTCTCTGTAGGACATAAATATACAAGTAGCGATAGGGGTTCGTAGCACTGATGCAGTAAGAGAATGGTAGAAACTGCCACCAGTCAGTAAATACTGACAGTGAGCTATATAAGGGTGTAGTACATGAGGACTAGTAACTGACCAAAATCACACATGACTATAGTCTATATATTGTAAATCGGTGATGATAATTCTATAATACAGATATGAAAGTGATGATAAATTACACAATGAAACAAGAGAGATAAAATCATTATCTTGCTCTTGTATAAACCCGAATAAATATGAATTTAGAATTTAGTTCAGGTCGTCCCAATTATATTACGAAAGTTTTTCACTCGAATTAATTTGGAATACAGAAAATTAACTCAGTCATTTCGGCTTAACTTGTAGTATGAAGAAACGAAGCCACATCGTAATCAATATTGTACTTTGTATAGTAATTATCGTCTTCAGAGTCTTGTAGATACGTAGTGACCGGCGAACAGCCGTTCCTTTGGGTAAATTGCACGTCAGCAAAAAGCGGGGTTTTTATAAGAGCAAAATGATACATAAACATGTTTTACAGTTGAGACAGACTGATCGCGTCAGACTTGAGGTTAAACTCTTCAAAAGAATGGGGAACTGACAAATAAGCACTGCGTAGCAAGTGTGAGCGATCGTTCGTTTCGCAATGAGGAAGTGAATGGAATCTAACCAGCCATTTCAACGTACAAATTTGAAAATACTAAAATTGATATGTAAAATCTAACAGTCCTTCACCCTCTTCAGTAACCAACATAACGCTAGGTTGTCAAGTGGAGTTCGATCTCATTGAGTTCTAAATAAATGCGAAACATCTCAAGCCGAAGATGACAGCTAAATATTCCTTCTCATATGTGCTGTAATTCCTCTCGGCTACAGTCGACAAACGACTTTAATACGAGATCGGGGCTAGTCCTTAACCGACCCGCTGATGTAAGATCGCAGAAACAGCAACGTCACTTGCATCAGTTACGAGAAAGAACTCCTTGCTAAAGTCAGGAATTTGAAGCACTGGCGCCTCACATAGCGCCTGTTTCAAAGACTCAAATGCCAGCTGGTTCTCATCACGCCAGACAAACGGAACGCCTTTCTCCTTCAGGCCGTGTAATACGGCGGCCGTACGAGAATAATCTGGAATAAGCCGGGAATAAAAACCTACCATAACTGTGAACCTCCTCAAAGTCCTCAAGTTAGTTGGAATCCGGTAACGCTGAATAATGTCAACTCTATCACGCAGAATACTAATGCCTCGGTACGAAAGCAGGTGTCCTAAATATTTAATTTCCGTAGTGCCAGGAGTGACCTTTTCAGGGTTCAAAGTAAATCCAACCCCCTGATGGCTTCCCAAGACTTCCCGCACATGGGCTACATGCTCCTCGAGGGACGGAGAATGCACAACTAGGTCGTCCAAAAAATTAAAAACATATTTTCTTTCAAGATCAGCAAACAACTCATCAATGACCCTACTTAATCCTTGACAGCCCACACTAATCCCCATCGGTAACTTGTTAAACTCGGAGAGGCCGAATAGTGTACCCGCCGACTCTTAAAAGAAAGGGGGATTTCATAACACGCGGAATTAAGGTCTAAGACGGAAAACACCACCGCGACCCCAAATTGTTCGAACGCTTATTCGATAGTTGGCATGGGATACGAATCAATGATTACCTTAGAATTCACTTTCCAATAATCAACTACCATCCGAAAAACTCCCCCGCTTTTGGGCTCCAAAAATACCGTGCTTACATGCGGGGACTTACTCGGTCTCGCCACGATCTGATCCAACAAACCATCTACCATCTTCGTAAAGATCTCATGATTGGGCGGGGCACATCTGTAGAGCGATGAACGCACAGGAGTGGGGTCCGATAGTTCGATCTCATTCGGTTTGCAATTAGCCGTCCTGAGAGTAGGTGAAAACAACGCAACAAAATCTGCAATAATGGAAATGGAACCCATTGGGCCACACCTCCGACACCGTCGCCAAAATCGACGCTCCCTCACATAAAGTTTGTAGGTATGGTTTAACCTCAACGTCTAAAATCGGCAAAGAAAACGTCGCAGTACAACTCGCAGCAAACCCGAAACTAAATTTTCTCGAAGCCACGTTTACTAACATTTTCGTACGATTCAAAAAATCCAACCCTAAAATTGCAGGAAAGAGCCCCCTCTCAGTATTTTGAACTCGTGGTCCCATGAAAACGAGAGTAACTTCACATGAAGCTTTACTGCATCAATAAATTCACATCGTTGTCCATCCGCCAACAAACAAGTCACGGAACATAACGTGAATACAAACGTCTCCTCCCTCAAGTAGAGACACCGCTACATCCGATCGAATGCAAGAGAACTGTGCGCTTCTGTCGATTAAAGCCGGGACTTTACCTACTTTTAACTCGAAATTAAGCCACAAAGTTGAATCACGAGGACTACAGTAATTTTCCGGAATTCACTTAGGAACTTAGCCCCGGGGCTTGGTGTCCTTCGGGCTTCTGCCCCTTTTTCCGACAACGCCACCTTCTAGGGACAGTTGTGCCTAAAATGGCCAGATTGGCCACAAGTCCAGCTTCTTGCCGACGCACTCGCCGTTGTCCTTGATCGTACCGGAGCAACACGGGACGCATTCCGCGGGGGCCATCTCTACTACTACTCGACAGCTGAAGTGACTCGTCCACTCGCTTCCGTTCCTTTGTGATCGAGTACTTCTCAATTAAGCCGACCACTGGATAAGTTTTGAGAGAACGCGACTTATCCAAGAAAGCGGCGTAAGCCAAAATACAGAGATGAAAGTTTATAACAATCCTATCTACTAGTTGCTGCTCACCAGCGGCATATTGGAGAAAACCTGCAGCCCGATAAACCTGGCCTATATACACACGCGACGGCTGCCCCTCACTTTGGAAACTAAAGACGATCAAATACCGGATCATTCTCTCCCGGACAAAATAAGGGAAAATACTCGTCCAATAACTGGGACTTACACTCTGCACACGTACCTCCCTTATGCATGCAGTCCCCTAAAATTATCAGCAAACTACCTGAAACTAGGGGCAAAATTCTAGTGACGAAAACCCTATCGTCAACCAGCCCTAAATTGTGTACTTCCTCTAGCCTGACAAATAGACGCAAAATGACATCCGGTTCTTGCAAGGACAAAGCAGAAACTTGGCGTAACAGTTCAACAACGACCTGGGTGCGGCTATCTCAACATCCGCCATGAGAGCTCTCACCAAAATTTTGGGGACAGGCTCCACTACATTGTGTACCAAATCAGTCGGGACACTTGCCTAGATTACGTCCTCGTCACCAGCCGCCTACATCATATTGCTCTTTATATTGTCTGCTAGCCTCTACCGTAGCGATCGTACAGGGACACTGCTATCCAGTCCTTGGTACGACCACACTTGACGCAACTTATCAGCCATCAAACAGTACACTTCGGACCATGCAAGGCCATGCAACACAATAATAACCCACAAGAGGCAAAGGTCGAAACCCAACCGCCCAACAGGCTGGTGGCAATGATAACAACCGGGAGTGCCTTCGAAAAACCACGCTCTGCTACCAAAACTGGGCCCTCAGTGTCGCACCCAATAAGAGGAAAGCGCTAGGTCGAAAACCGGGGGCTCGCACTCTTAAATTTCCATCGATCGTTTGGCCCGCTGAGCTCCGTGACCCTGACGCTTGTGGGGGATCGAGAACATACTTCTCATTACAATTCATAATTCATAACTCTGAAGTTATGTTATAAACGAAACTCAATATATAACAAATAACAAAGGTAAGATTGACAATACAAAATTACAAGCACGCCAAGTGCTTACGGCCGTAACAATTCCTTACGATTCCAGGCTATCGTAAGCATTTACAACACAATCTCAGTGTTTACCGCCCAAAACAAAATATTACAGTTAGAATGATGTAAATCGAAGTCTCTCAGAAAAAACACGTAACCTTTTCTCGACACTCCTGAACAAACAGAAACTAACCCAACATATGTGAAGCTGCTAGCCTCCGTGTTCTGCCCCAATCAGCTCTTCGATGCATCGTTAATTAAGCTAGACAGACACCCGTTATGCCAAATACAACACAGAAGCAGGGAATTTAAAATCACCCAACGCCAGACCAGTTTTACCTTCTCGACATACACTTGGGCGTCTGCGTAGACCCGTCGAGAATCCGGTCAGCAGTGTCTTCCCAGCGGCAGTCCAACCTAATAAAGACGACTTATTTCAGAGGAGACCAAAATTAGAGTCACAGACCCCAGCCCTTAAAGCCACCAAGAAACCTGGAAGACCTGATGCCCCACATTTCACTACTACTAGCAACTAATCGCCAGACGATAGCCATGTATATGGAAAGGAGTGGGAGGTGTTCGTCCTGTTCCGGTACTTCCGCGCAGCGAAGAATTTTTAGACCACCCGGGGCGGTTGGCTGAAGGTCATTAACCCCAACCCATCTTGGTTTGCGTGCAACTTCACTTCCGGCTGTTATGCCACCGGCTGCATATGAATGAGGGATGAGGGGCAAGGTCATTCATACCGCCACCATCTTTGTTCACTGTGACGTCACTTCCGGCTGCTACATCGTCATTCTATCTACTACTTCGGCCCGAATTTGTATATCCCCGAATGTAATACAGAAACTGGAATTGTTATTAAGATGGAGTGTAGAAAACCACAGACTCTAATTTTGGGGGTAAGTATGGAGGAGTTGGGCCACATGTCTGAATACTCGGTGACACTGAAATTGGCCATGGGAGGATGCAGGGCAAGAATGGTTAAAAGTCCAACCCTGAATAAATTCTTGTGATTTCTAAGTGTATTTTAATTCAGAGTGTCTTTACATGTATGCTACATGCTTCGGTCTGCACTTAGGTCGTCCTCAAGCACGTCAGTACAAAAGCCTGAAGAGGAAGGTGTGATAGAATAGAATCTGAGACCCACTGTCACTGTTTTAATAATGTTAAAACATAGAATACAAAAATATACAATTTCAAGCCTATGACACACCAACTCGCCGAAGGTAAACATCGGTCCACCACCACCTTAAACTATATCGTTGCTCACAGTTTGTAACAGAATTGAAAGAAGAAAAAACTAAAAATTCTGCGTCAGGTAAAATGTGCAAATCATAGACGCATTTTAGTACGAACGTTTACTACAACACACTAAGACCTGCAATTAATAACAATCTGTAACGAACGCATAATTTAAATTATAGATTGTAAAATTGTAATTTTATAGTTACACTGAAACAGGGCACAGCTACCAGCGTTAACTTCAATAGTGCTTAGTTGGCAGTTCAGTGGACTGCGAAAAATATACAAGTTAAGACAAACTGGCAGAACCTTTGTACTCTCACAGCCTATAGTTCACTGCATTTAAAGGTATTTGCTACGCAGCGCCCTTACTCTATTTAACCCTCTACAAACATGCTAACGTCCTCATTCTCGTTATTTTATTCGTCGTACGTACGTTAAAATGACATATTATTGTGGAGAGAAGTTCTGACTTCGACAAGTGTGAAATAATTTTACTATGTGTGTTTGAAAGGTGCTACTGCTGTTTATTGAAAGTGAGTTGAGCTGAATGTATTAGGAAAACGGTTTAATATTATCTCCAAGCCAGTTGAGCAAGTTTTGATCAACAGTAATTAATTAAATCTATTCCAAATCATAACGGGTTACATAGAGAAGGCAAAGTAATTATTTGTGCAAGGACTAAACTTGAAAGTTTTCCTTTGTTATATTATTTATGAAATTGGTAACTTTATTGGAGTTTTATTTTATTTCCTAATTAAACACCCTAACTTAATATTACTTAAACTCTGGGGTCGACATTTATACAACGATTTAATTGTGATATTCCTAAATCCTTGGCAAGTTAACCGCGACTAGAAATTGAAGTAGTTAATAGTTCCTTGAGCTTCAAAGTGATAGTTTAGTAGTTTTCTATTACCTTGTAAACTCTAAAATCTACTTGGTGGCAGTCTACCTGTTATATGAACTTCGTAAATAGTGAAACTATAGAACCCTCGTCATACTCATTACTGTGTCTCTACAGTCACAGATAAAGTAACAGCTACGCTACCACTGGGGCAGCACAAACTTGGTTGGCAGAGGAGCCAAGACTGAGTTACAGCGGTGTTTACGCGAACGCGCTTCTGTAGGGACACTTAGGATTCACAAGGGCCCGTGCTTGATTTCATTAATCCCGAAATGGTCAGGCGCAGAAACAGAAATCCCCCTGGAAGAAATCCTATTCGTGATCGAGAGTTCTGCCAGCATACGATTGTGGGAGGACGGGAACAAATTACAAATCGCGGCCCTTCGGCTAACTGACGTGGCCTGGCAGTTCTATAAGGGGTGCCTAGAATTGCATTCGCCAGGTGCAACTTGGCAAAAATTCAAAGATGAGTTTAGACGCATGTTTCGCGACACCCTTACAGATCAGTACCACTTTATGAAGCTACATACGGCCAGGCAAGGGAGGAACGATACCCCCAGGAGTTTGCTAACAGATGTAGGGCTCTGTCACAAAAAATTGTCTGCAAGGTGAATGAAACCAGCGGCCCAGCGCATCCACAACGAAAACGAAGTCCGAATGCTTCTAGCTAGCTTTGTGGCTGGTTTAGCGGAAGGAGGTCGATAAACTCGATTTTGAACCCGCAGTCCCTTGATCACGCTCTCAAAATTGCTCTTACCGTCCAGGAAGTGGAAAAGCAGGAAACGTTTAGCGAAAGTATATATGCCTCTTTCAACGACTGGTCGAAACAGCATTCTTCCAGCAGGACGCGCCATGATAGTCACGAGCCCCACGGCTCAGCTGAGGCAAGACGAGCAGGCAACCGCACGCAAACGCAGCGCAATACGACGTCACGCAGCCGCAACAGGCTAAAGACCTCCGGAAACAGAAATGAACAATCTGAAGCTGCACTTGGATGTTATGAATTTGAGCGATTTGGACACTTCGTTAGGGAATGTCCAACACGATTAAATTGGAAGGCTTGCTCCACAGATTCGCCTGGGAAGGGGATCCGTAGGAAATGTACAAGACGTTCGCAACCCCCTGACCTGCGCTCGCAAAGAATGAATAGGGAGTGTAGGAAGAAAACTACGAATCCGAGAAACGAGTAAAAGGTGTGATTAAAGACAGCTCTCTCCACCTCAACGCAAGGAAAAATGCTGTCAGTGGTCATAAGATTTCCACGTCGATGGAAGGCGGCGAGCCCACTATATCAGTCGAAATAGAGGCTATGTCGAGGAGCCTCATTTTGGACACAGGCTCCTCCATACTGCAGACCTTCGTATCGAGAAGTGACGTAGAAGTTACCGCTGTGAAAACTTTTGGAGTGACTAGGGATGCCCTAGACATTAGAGGGCTACATTCAGTTTCTTTTCGGCTGAACGGAAGTGAGTTAACGCACTCCTTCTTACTATGTCCACTCCCTACCAAGGCACCCGGCTTACTGGGCACCGATTATTTGGACAGACTAGGCGCCATAGTACATTTCGGATGTGTTGAGCTATCGCTTACCGGCATCGACAAGACGCTCCGCGTGTGTAGCATACCAGCGAAGTGGCACGCGGCACTCACGGTATTTCCCGAGGGTAAAGAAGGCCGTTACCCTCAACCCATGAAACAGGAGGCGCGGCGAATGGACGAACAGCTCCAAGCCGACCCCTGCTGTGAGGCAACTTTCACACAAGAGAAAGTTTGGTATGTAAAGGCCGTGGAAAACATCACAGAGCCACCCAGATGCCAACAGATAATTGTAGGAAGATTGGATTCTGATGTAGAGCAGAATCCCCTCCTTTAGTCTGCATCGAAGTAGCTCGAATTCCGATCGAAGGGATACTACCTGCCCGCGGATTATCACGATTCAAGACAGAGGCGGACGACCCTCTCGTGTGACGTCATCGCATAACAGCGATATGACTAGAACGCGGAACAGCCAGGCCATGGTTATGGTCGCCAAATTTAGCGATGGGCAGTTAATTATCCCGAAGTCTACAGTTCTCGGCGTGGCCGAAGAAATAACTGAGGCACTTGTAAACAGAATTAACCCAAGGGATCACCCAATATCCGACCCATTGAACGACAAACTGAGGAATAAAGAAATGAGGTTCTGTACAAGAAATTGCTGCATGGCAAGGTAGACAACCTGCCCGTGAAAGAGACAGCTGATAAAACCCGTACTATTGAAGTACGCTCATCTGATCCATGATGAGCGAATAAATGACTTTAATGGGACGAGCGTTATCGAACATGAAATACCGCTAAACGACTCGCGACCGATACGGAAACCCCAGTACAGAGAACCCTATGCACTGAGGGAGGAAATGCAGGCGCAAGTGGAAAACATGCTAGACACAGGCATCATCCGGGAAAGCCCACCCCCTTAGTCAGCCCCTGCAACATTGGTTCCCAAAAAGAGCTTAGACGGGGAGCCGAAATTTAGGTTTTGCGTTAATTTCCGAGCCCTAAATTCCGTCACGAAATTTGACTCCCACACGTTCCCGTAATTGAAGAAATAACCTCCACGCTGCATGGCTACAAATATTATAGCGCTATTGTGTGTTTCGAAAGTTTTTGGCAAATAAACATACGGGATGACCATAGAGAACTTACAGCCTTCACAGTTCCGTCGACACACTACGAATTCAACAAATTACCTTTGGGATTATCGAATAGTCCATCGAGTTTTCAGCGACTCGTGGATATAGTCCTGAAAAATTTAGTGGCCATATACCGTCACGTTTACCTTGATGACGTAATTTTCAAGAGAGCACAAGAACACGCGCAGAGACTGGAGGATGTACTCCACCGCTTCGGCAGGGCTAACCTTCAACTAAACCCAGACAAGTGCGTAATCGCCCAACCGCAAGTAATTTACCTACGGTACGTGATTTCCGAAAAGGAAGTCTCAGCCACACCCGATAAGGTAAAGGCCGTAAGGGATTGCCCCACTCCCAAGAACGTTGTAAGCGTTCGCGCATTTTTTGGCCCAGCCTCATTCTATAGCAGGCTAGTGCAAGACTTCGCTACTATAACGAAACCGCTTACGGAGTTCACAAAGAATGACCGACAGTTTTTGTGGGGCTCCAGTCAACAGAAAACCTTTGACAACATGAAAAGAAATAGCAGTCGCCTCAATTTTGTCTCACGTACAAAATAGCGTAGAGAGGAGTATCGCTTACGCAAGTAGGCAAACGAACAAAGCCGAGAAGGCCTATACAGCTTCCGAAGCGGAGCTACTTGCGCTCGTGTGCGCATCAAAATAATTCCGTTGCTTCCTCTATGGAAAGCAGTGTATGGTCAGAACCGACCACGCGGCCCCGTCATATCTGCATACTTTCGCAGATGCCAATTCCCAATCGATGGGATGGAGCCTTAGGCTTTCCGAATTTAATTTCATTGTAGAACATAGGCCACGGAACAAAATTAAACATGTCGACACACTAAGCCAGCATGTGGTCATTATAATGCAAGACGGCCTTCCCAGCAAGAAATAAATCCTAAGCTGAATAAAGAAAAGACCTCTTTTGTAACACACAAAAACCGGGAACCCACTCTAGCAAGTCTGAATATTTTTGGACGACGGAGTTATATAAAAGCCGGTCCGATCATAAACATCAGCTAGTAGTGCCTAAATCTATACTCGAAGATATTATTTAAGCAAACCATGACCCAGTCTACGTTGCACATCCCGGCACCAAGAGGACTGTAGATCTGAACTCCCTTAGTTACTGGTGTCCTAGCATGCGGAAGTCAATGGATGATTATGTAAGAAAGTGTGACTCATGTCAGAGACGAAAGGAGGAAAGAGTTTGTGGCGCCGTTAGGAAAACGGAGGTGCCTTCGTCCCCTTTCGAAGACATCCACGGATATCACGGGTCCGTATTTGGTCACACCGCTTAGAAACAAGTACCTGTTGACCTTTATAGATCAGTTTTTCAAATGGGTGGAAGCCTACCCGATCCTTGATATTAACGCAGAGACCTGTGCAAGAGTGTACACCTCTCACATTCTTACTCGACATTGCACAGGATCCACTTTATTAACAGACCAGGGCAGATTATGTATGTCCGCATTCTTGAAGGAAACGTACAAAATATTGGGAATCAGGAAAGTAAACACTTCGGGCTATCATCCTTCCTCAAATGGCATGATCGAGAGGTGGCATAGAAGTCTACATTCGGGCCTATTTTAATTTATTGATGCCGCGAATATGAGCTGGGATCATCCTTTGTCACTTTTTAATGGCCTACCGTTCGACGCATAAAAAACTACTGGCTTCAGTCCGTGCTACTTACTTCATGGACGAGAGATGGTGCTACCTAATAGCAATGACATGAAAGCTAAAGTCCTAGAAGAAAATTCTGACCACGATTCCCGACTAGAAAACCTGAAATCTAGTCTAAGACTAGCCTATGCCAGTGAAGAATGCTAACAAGAAGTCTCATGTGAAAAACAAACGGTTGTATGACAGCAAAGCAAAATTAAGGAGCTTTCAAACAGGTGACATATTCTACCTGTATTTCCCCAATAAAAAGCCCAGGAAATGTTTTAAATTTCACAAACACTTGACTGGCCCATTTCAAATTATCGCTAAACTCTCTGATTTCAACTATGAAATAATTAGAATGAGTAACAGAACCCAGGTTGTGCATGCTAACAGGCTAAAGTTAGACTATAACCCAGAAATTTGGAAACCAAAACAAAAACCGGAAAATCCAAAAATCCCAACAGTAAAGAAAATAGCTAAATCTGAAGAATTAGAGGAATACGAATTACAAAGTTTATCCCATCCTCTACTAAGAACAGTACCGCTCCAGGAAAGAATAGAACCTAGAACCCCGTCGAGTCTAACTCCTGGTGTCCCAGACTCTGTACAACAAACAGTTGATACGCCGTAATTCGAACACCCAGATACAAACTACGAACGGCCTAAATCACCGCGATCGAGGCGCGAACTACAGGCCGCACGGCCGGATCCGCCCCTCACCCGGTCGCAAACCAGAGTCCAAAACCATGACCATAATGAAGCGGAGACTGATGCTGTACTGCACGCGCGACATAAAACGCCGCCTACGTAGGTTAAATACTCGTTTAGTTTATACGAAACTCTTCACTCGCAAACGTTCTTCACTGTTGAGATAAATGATAACAGCTCTTCTGTACGAGACCAGTCCAAGTAAGATCAACCTGCACAGCCTAGAACCGATCATAAAACCACTCAATATTTTAGACTTATCTGCGTAAGATAGCCACTAGAATAGAAATTCTTATTGTTATAGAACGTCCACTCAGCATAACAACTGCAGACCCGTCCGTCCAACCTTTGAAAGGAAGTGTTGTGTTTCTGAAAGAAACAGATATTTCTTTACTGACGACTCTTGGCACATCGCAATTGAAATCGACCTAAATCCATATGAGGAAACAATTTCCACTATTAGAGTAGATTTGTTAGCAGTAGAGCAGCGTAGAAAAGATTTTGCTTTTACCTCCGAACTGCAGTCAATTGGAACACTCCTGACAACACTGCAGTCGAAATTACATAGTTTTAAACATATTCTACTCAAACTAGACCCTCGTCGTGGCCTACTTAACTTAGGAGGTACTGTGCTTGAAAGAACTATTTGGCACTGCCGTAGTTTCTGACGTTCCCCAATTACATGATCTGTTTGATGAATATCAGTCTGATCAGCAAAATGTCGTTCGCTCTATCGTCAACCAGATAACCTATATTAAAAAACTAGACGCTGATATTTCCGAAAATGTTGAATTAATAGGAAACTTGTCAAGCGTTATTAGAAATAACATAATTAGGTCACACGACAGATTTCAATAAATAACTAAAGATTTGTTATGGCTTAATTTGACCGTGTATGGACAAAGTGAAATTTTCACGATGATTCGTCAACTTCAATTTTCTATTCTACAGCTTGCTCAACGACTTGACGTACTGACAAACGCCACACAGTACGTAGGTATGGGAAGTTTACCAGCAAACTTAATAAAACCCCACTGCACTAAACATTTTTAAAAAATGTGTCATTCCACCTACCCGAAAATTATGCGCTTATTGTATGGACTACAGTCGAGAATATTCATTTTTACTAAAAATTTGTAAACGTTACAGCTATAGTAAATAGCCACTACATCAAGATCATTCTAAATGTGGCAATGAAAACAGCTGGTCGCCATTTTGTTTTACACAAAATACTAACTTTGCCTACGCGAATTTCTAACTACACTTTTGTTCAGTATTTACCTGAGTTTCCATATTTTGGCATTGATAACATTCAGCACAACTACATTTTTTTACTCAAGCAGAATTCAGCTACTGCAATATGAACAGAATTTCTATATGTCCAGCCCGCATACCAATATTTCACAACCGCCTAATAAGTTGCTAATCAGGCTTATTTTTCCAGACGGCTGATAGTCATAACCTATGACAAAGGAAAATATTACTGAAGCATACAACTCCTCTTCTACATAGCTATTGCTCCCCGGATATCAACTGACCACTTTACGTTGCCATACCTACAATACCTCCACTACCTCTACGAGAACACTGCAAGGAAACGGGATTATTTTTGATTCGTCAGCTTGTTTACTTACCACAGGCGAATTCCAAACGCCACCAGAAATATTGGGTGCCGCACGATTTACACTCGACGCTACAGGAATATATGTACCGGACCTTGTCCCCATCGCCCCGAATCACGAAATACAAGAACTGCAAGAATCATTCCCCTCAGAGGTCCTGCGCCTCAGCGACATCACGTCCTGACTCGCAACGCCCCGTAGAGTTGTTGATATGCACTCCCTTCTCAGCACGAGTCGAACCATGGACCGCCATGATCAACGATCCAACTGACACCTAATCACACTTGTTTCGCTTGGTATAATAACCATCCTAAATTTCCTTGTTTATTTCCTGAAAACACGTTAGAGTAAACTGTCTTCATATAGCCTAGCTAGAAGAAACACTCCGAAACAATACGCACACGAACCCAGTACCGCTGCAAATGTTTCAGACACAGTGCACAGCGCAAATGCTTCCAACAGCGACAACCGCGAAAGCAACTTCGTATTCTGTGCCTATCCTCACCAGGCCACTGAATGAGATAATCTTGGCTCCTGTATACAAGATGCACGCAGCAACCGGCGTAACAGACGCGTGGTCAGCACTTTGGTGCATACCTGACTACGACTGGCACCGATTTACAGTCCAGTCCAGAAATGTACACCTACATTCAGTGAAAACTATGTATTTTCAGTTCATGGGTGTATGAAATAAATCGCCCAGATTACTGTAATCCTGAACTTTCCTTCTGTTTTATGTTAAACAGTTGATGTTGCAACTACGTAACTACTGATTTTGTTAACAATTATGTATTTTTTCTATCTACTACTTCGGTATAATTATGTATGCTATTGTTATTATTTTGTTTTAGCATTGCTTGCATCATGCAATTCGTTACAGAATTAATTGCGCTAAATTTCAAGGATTTACCTCGAAAGAATTTCGCCCGAAAGGTTTGTTTACAGATGGACGAATGTAACGAACGCATAATTCATATGTAGAGATTGTAAAATTGTAATTTCACAGTTACACTCAAACAGTACACAGCTACCAGCGTTAACTTCAATAGTGCTTAGTTGAGAGTTCAGTGCACTGAGAAAATGTACAAGTTAAGACAATCTGACAGAGCCTTTGAACTCTCATAGCCAATAGTTCACTGCATCTAAAAGTATTTGCTACTCAGCGCCCTTACTCCATATAACCCGTTATAATTTGGAATAGTTTAAATTAATCACTGTTGATCAAAACTTGTTCAGCTTGCGTGGAGATGATATTAAAGCGTTTTCTAAATACATTCAGCTCAACTCACCTTGAATAAACAGCAGTAGCAGCTTTCCGACACAAATGGTAAAATTATTTCACACTTGTCGAAGTCAGAACTTCTCTCCAATATTGTATGTAATTTTAACGTAGGTACGACGAATAAAATAACGAGAATGAGGACGTTAACATGTTTGTAGAGGGTTATATAGAGTAAGGGCGCTGAGTAGCAAATACTTTTAGATGCAGTGAACTATTGGCTGTGAGAGTTCAAATGCTCTGTCAGTTTGTCTTAACTTGTTCATTTTTCGCAGTGCACTGAACTGTCAACTTAGCACTATTAAAGTTAACGCTGGTAGCTGCGCACTGTTTTAGTGTAACTATGAAACTACAATTTTACAATCTATACGTATAAATTATGCGTTCGTTACAAATCTTTTGTATACATTTTTAAAAGTTTTCTTATACATTACATTTTATATATATATAAATTCTGTTTTAACATTATAAGAAAATAGTGACTGTAAACAAGGGACCCCTTAGATTCTCTTTTATCACATTTTAGCATATACAATTTTTGTACTGACATAACAGGTGATGGCCTTAGTACGGGCTGCAATATGTATGTAGCACACATGTAAAGGCACGTTTTGAATTAAAATACACCAATATTATGTTCGACGAAATAAATGTAGTTTATTGAGTAACAAACAACACGGGGTGGTTTCCATAGAGATTATATTCTGATGAAATAGGGAAATTGTGCATCCTAAATGTTACGTTCTGGTGGAATTTTGGTAGTTTAGATGGAACGGCACGGAGACGTAGATGATTGGCTGAAAAAAATAAGTTGTCTAGAACAGTCGTGATTATTGTCAAAACTTTGTAATAATGCCTCCTACATTTCTTGTCTTCGTATTTTGCCTTCTAATTTTCGTAGCAGTGTAGAGTTATAATTTGCAAAGTCTTGTGGCTGTTAGGATCGGCTTTTCTACCGCGATTTTTGTCGTGTCGGTAAAAATGTAGCCGCACGTTTGTGTAATGGACATTGCTATGGAGCAGCGGAGCGGAAGTACCCCAATTAACCAATTAACAGGAATGAGAATCAGTATAGTATATCTCTTGGGTTTTTGTTTTTAACTTTTTTTGTACTGATTTCTGACTGTTCTTGGTCATAAAAATTGTTGGCATATTTAGAAACACGTTTTATTGCTACAATAACAATAAATCAAATGCAGTTGCATTTTAATTTTTGTATGCTGGAAACATTCCACTGTTGAAATTAGATACGCACAACAAAAATGTCTTACGAAATGTCATGCAGAAATACAAACACCTGTGCCAGTGATCGTGAAGGCTCCTTTGTCTTTCATTAAGAAAAGTAAGAAAACATCAACCATCTGCGATATGTAATTTCATTTTTACGCGTAGCCACGGTATGCACACTCTCCGTGCGTCCTACAGTTATGATGACTGTAAGAAGTGGAACATACAGTATCAGTACAGCAATAAACTGTAGAACATTATGGAGTCAGATGGTAACACTAAATTCTATCTTGTAAAAAGGACGTTATGCTGTTGATTTGTAGTTTCCAAATACAGAGACCTTTAAAAGGATTATGATTCATTTTCAAACATTAAGAGTTCATTAGCTGCGTAAAATGTGTGTGTTTTATAGTACCTTTTTCTTTGAAATAGAGACAGAAGAGATTTGACAGTGCAGCGAATATGTAATATTATATAGGACCGGTGTGGATGAACGACATGTGAGTAGGGAACAATGGGGGAATTATACTTTCTTTTCTTTACAAGTACAACATTTATTTATTCAATGTCAGTCATACACAACAACGCTAACGTGTATTTTTAGAGGAAACCAATTTCAGCCCTAGTTATGAACCATCATCAGGCCTTATCCAAGAAGAGAACTTTAAAACTGTAGTTTAGGATGGATACATTACATTACAGGGGCAGTCGCCTGAGGCACTGCGCTACAAGCCGGACGGTCGCGGGTTCGATTCCCGATGGTGTCATTGGAATTTTTCATTGACATAATCCCTCCAGCCTCACTATGGCCCTGGGGTTGAATCAGCCTGTCACAGGAATGAGTATCAGGAATATTTATTGGGGTAAAGGTGGCTGGTACGTAAGTAGTAAGCCATCCACTTTAGCACCACCCACCACCGACCCCTACAGGCCACGCCCCTGCGCTGTGATTGGCTGAAAACTAACCTTGAGTTCCTTCCGTAAACAAACCTAACTTCCCCTTCCTCCCCTAGCCCTAAGGCGACAAATATTACTCCTCAGACACTATGGCGACAGGGCTTAACCTAACTTTAACTTGATATTATTTACAAACCTAACTCTCCCCACCCTTCTTTAGGCCTTTAGGCTATGTTATGTCAATAAAGATGGCGGAGGGGTGAATGACCTTTCCTGTAAACCTAACTTTAACTTGTTATTGTTACGTGGTGTAAACAGCCCCAAGCTATGTTATGTCAACAAAGATGGCGGAGGGGTTAATGACCTTTCCTGTTAACCTAACTTTGACTTGTTATTGTCACGTGGTGTAAACAGCCCTAGGCTATGTTGTGTAAACAAAAGATGGCGGAGGGGTAAATGACCTTTCCTGTAAACCTAACTTTGACTTGTTAATATTTTGAAACTTTTGTTATTGTCACGTGATGTAAACAGCCCCAGGCTGTTATGTTAACAAAGGTGGCGGAGGGGTGAATGACTTTCCCTGTAAACCTAACTTTGACTTGTTATTATTTTGAAAAATCCCCAGGCTATGTTATGTAAACAAAAGATGGCGGAGGAGTTAATGACCTCCCCTGTAAACCTAACTTTGACTTGTTATTGTCACGTGATATAAACAGCCCGAGGCAATGGTATGTAAACAAAAGATGGCGGAGAGGTGACGTCGTACTTAACCTAACTTCAACTTGTTATTGTCACGTGGTGTAAACAGCCCCAGGCTATGTTATGTGAACAATGAGGTAGACAGTGTGACGCCGTACTTAACTTGTTATGGTAAACAAAGGCGTCATTTTGATTTTTGACAATATGGAGAACACGTGCGCTATGTTTAAACTTTATTATTTTGAAACTTTTGTTATTGTCACGTGATGTAAACAGCCCGAGGTTATGTTATGTAAACAATGAGGTAGACAGTGTGACGCCGTGCTTAAATTTAACTTGTTATG
>Ga0268261_10000554_pt1 | contig 23864 bp, 8 predicted proteins | sample TergutNc150P1_FD_190353 | JGI IMG/M metagenome (GOLD analysis project Ga0268261, IMG submission 190353) | Nasutitermes corniger P1 segment gut microbial community from laboratory colony in Florida, USA - Nc150 P1 (SPAdes) (version 2) | ecosystem: Host-associated > Arthropoda: Insects > Digestive...
CACACACACACACACACACACACACACACACACACACACACACACACACACACACACACACACACACATATATATATATATGTGGTGTGACCTTTTTGTTGTCAAGAAATATCGATCAAGAAAACGTGGTAAAGTTTTATTACAGTAGATTTTGGCCATTTAATAAAAAAAGATCAGTCCGTTTTCCCGATTTACACATCTTTAATTTCCTTGTAATTAGAAATAAAACTTCAATTAACTACAGGCGCGTATGCAAAATCCAGCAAATAAACAAATTTGGAAAGACATCTATTTTAATAGTACATAACTAATACAAAATGCCCCCGAATTTTTTCCTCACTAAACTTTCCTCACTTAATATCTTTTGCCCCCAAAACAATAATATTACGTGAAGAGACATATACCGAACGTGCGATGGGGAAGATTTCTTCCATTTATTGAACACCCATGACAAAGAGTCTAAAATCTAAACAGCTTTAAAATCGTCAAAAAGCCCTCTTGACGAAATTTAGGGACTTGAGCGTGAGTTAAATAAATGGACAGTGACGGTATTGAATTTGACTGAAGAACTTGGACTGAATTTGAACTAAAGTCAGTGTGTTCGAGAAAGATATTGGAACCAACGGCGAGCAACAACAAATGAACAAGGCACACTGAAGTTGCTGGCTTGCTTTACGAAAGAGAATTTGATTGTACACTGAAGTTATCGTGAGAGAAACAAACACAAAGGATGTCTGTTCCTTTCCCGAACTCTCCCAAAGCAAAACACCATGCAACCTCATAATTCTGCTCCAGCTGCTGCTGATCGATTTTCTTTAACTTTAGTGACTGCAGAGAGACTAATGACTGCTTCAGACACTCGAATTTTCTCTGGCGTATTCAAAACTCTCAATTAAATTCTTTTGGACACAGGCTCACTTATCTAACCTACATTAAAAAAGATTTCGTTAAGAATTTACACAAAGTGCCACAGGATGCATCATTAGTCAAATTTGTTAATAAATTCTAAAGAATCTTCAGTTTTTGAATGAACGAAAAATAGTCCTTTATATAATAGAGTGGGTTCGAGGGGATATTAATTTCATGCTGAAAATAAGAAAGGATTACTTCGAGTTAATTGTATTTAATATGTTTCCATGAAATAGAACAAATACAAAGTTTTGTTAAAATTTAAAATCAAGTTTGCAGTTAATAGAGTTTTCAGTCTTGTTTCAAGCAAATAAATGAATAAAAAATCCTGGAAATGCAGACTTCCCGCACATTTACTCACTATTAGTGCAAACAATATCTCCTAACAATTCAGCACGTTTGCTTTAATAATTAGGATTTTCAGTTTCTAAATTTTGGAATGCAGTATAAAAACTGTAACAAGAAACAATAAAAATAAACAAATTTCATTAATATAAGTATTAATATAATTAGTGAAAAAAATCACGACATTACCTCATTTCCACCCACATATTCCATGTTTCAGGGGAAAGCAATAAAAATTCTTTAACGAAGGGTAATTTACGGTACTGGATAACTGAAAGTGAATTGTGTTTTTGCAGAATCAAAATTTTGTGGGCATCATTTTGGTGATACTGCTCTTCAGCGCAATTACGGATGGAGCACTGCTGAAATTTAAGTCCCTTAGTTTACGAGAAAAACACTTGGTGCGCTCTCTGAGATGTATCAGCCTGAAATATTTAGCACCAGGGCGATCTCTGGTGATTTCATCGCCGTCTAACTACCGAGATGTGCAACAGGAAATGATTGCACATTTTCGCCGAACTTCTATCTGGCTTTTCGTTGTTAGTGTTGATGGTAATATTAACAAACCCAAAACAACAGACTTCTTAGATAGAAATGGCAGTTACATTATATTTATACCAGATGGGGATTTCAAGAGTTTTCAGTTTGAAATTAATGGGCTAGCACAAGAAGGGGAATATAATTACACAAGATTATAGAATTCTGAATATCGGTTTGTAGTGGCTGGAGCAAATAAATTCTCAATGTTGCAACAAACACCTATTTTTGACTATTTCTCAAAACTTAGAATATATAACTGCATTATCGTAAGCCAAAAGCATGATGTAATAGACAAAGAATACAGCAAACTAATAAAAGGTTAATGATGTAGACAAAGGCATGAAATTGTGTGTGAACACTTGGTTTCAAAATCAGAGTTCAGACATTTGTACTGAGGTAAAAGATACCATACTAATGGACAGTTGTGTTATTTCTGCACAAGATCACTTCACCAAGAACACTGACTTTTTTCCAATAAAGATCAGAAACAACTTCAACGGATGTCCTATGATAGCAATTATAAGAGACGGATATGGATTTGTAGGAACGTGTTATAGAAACGACAAGGATTACAGTGGGAGTGATATAAAAAGCTTGGAGATGGATTTACTAAGAAGCATTTTGAAACAGATGAACATGACATTTGTTTATGTCTCTACACCAGAGGATTTTGAAATAGAGGAATAATAAATAATAAATAATTTAGTTAGTGTTATGATTGCAAAAGAAGATTATATAGTCTTAGGTGGTGTGACATAATTTTTTGTGTTACACATCATTCGACCTCATCAATAGCCAATTCACCACAAGATACCGCTGGTATATACCGTGTCCTGTCAAATATCCAAGATGGAGCAACATTTTTAGAATATTCTCGGTGGATCTGTGGATTGTTCTTATCATATCGATTGTGTTTGCGGCCATTTTGACTAAAATATTTGGGCAATACTGCTCCACGTCAGAGTGGCAAGGGTACACGCCCCTGACAATTTTGTTGATCAACTTCTCGGCTGTGATTCTAGGGATGCCATTGTCAACGATGCCACGCTAACGTCACTAAGTTCGCTGTTCCTCGCCTGGGTATGTTTCTCTGTGGCTTTCAGCACAGTTTTTCAGGCATTTCTCACAACGTTCCTAATTGACTCGGGGTACAAAACACCTATTCAAATCATGGAAGAGCTTTTCGCTTCAGGTATTAAGCTTGCTTACAGGCCAGACTTCAGTTCCATTTTCGAGATTGGTGAGGAAACAGAGGTATCGAAAGTACATAGACGTCTTGCGAATTGTCCATCGAATTTGGTTTGTACGGACTGGGCTAAGTATAAAAAAATGTGCCTATTTTTTAGCTGATATCACTGCTGAATTTAATTACGCAATTGGTGATTTTGTTGGCAGGAATTCTAAACCCTTGTTGTGCAAGTTAGAAGACGGTGTAGTTTTTCACGACAGCCTACCAATGATGATGTTTCACAGAGACACACTGACGAGGAGAGTTAAAAATATTATTGACCGTGTGGTTGAAGCAGGTCTATACAACTACTGGATTTCCCTAGCATTTAACTGGCGTAAAGTATTATTTTCAAATATAGCTCTCGCTCACCCGCTTGATGGTTATTACAGCTTCAACATTTATCACCTGCAAACTGTCTTATATCTCCTTTTGATGGTCTGGTGTTTAAGTGCCATTTGCTTTATTTTCGAAGTGTTGTACAATCGCGTATTAAGAAAACTTTTTGAAGTTGATAAATTTTGTTTTGCTTTGTTAGTTTTAAATAAGTGTTGCTACGTAGGTTTCAAATTTTGCGGGGTTTACACAGTTCTCCGGCACCCACGGGCTATAATATTTTGTCTTTCGAGGACTCAGTGTTGAACTGGGGAATTTTGTTTCCTCATCACAGGCTATTTACCAACTTTATTATTTACAATATATGAATTTACATTTGGATACGTAAACTAATCAGAGTAGAAATAAATAGCACGATTGTACAGGCCCTGAGACTCTGTACATACAGTATGACCGATAAAGGGATTAGAAATATAGTTCTATTATTATTGACCACGAAACTAGAAGTGTTTGAGGTATCAGCGTCACGCCATAGCCGCTCTTTAACCCCGCTAAAGACACGTTACTCCATTTTCAGGGGGCTGGGTGGGCCCCAGGGTCGTTCTGGACAGGTGCGGATTATCTCGCCCACACCGAGTTACCATGCATGGACCGTTCAGCTCGTAGCCAGTAGCTATATCGACTACGCTACCTGGCCCACAAACTAATTATTTCGTAGCGAGTGAAACTGAAATTATTTCAAATTCAGTCGCTCAAATTTAGTCGCCATCAAATTTTAACTTTAGTTCAACATGGTAAGGGGATATTAAAAAGAAAAAAATTAAATTCCGTATCAGGTAGCATATAAAAGCACCCAGTGATCCACGCCTACATAAATTGATGGGTATTACAAATTGAATTATCAATTCGTTAATAATTTTTCTTCGTATGTTTCGTCTATGGAAATGTCGAAAAATTAACCTCGTCCGCTAACATGTAATTCAGTCAGTTCTGATTTTCATATAGCCGATTAACTGCTGGTTTCTTTTTGTTACTGATGTTCCGACCGACATCACACATATTTTGCACTCAGTTAACATTCTTTACGTGAATATATTTTGTGCGCACTTATCGTGTAAGAAACGGACAGCACAATTTTCTCTTTGATAAAGGTGTATCGTTGTTATTTGTGTAAATTTAGACTCTATTTACGTGTGGAATAATTAAAGATGCCTTTAGTGGCAAACATAATTGCTTATCAAATTCAATGGCGGATCATAATTAATAATTTGAAATAATCCGTATGAAAGAAGTCTTGTGCTTTTCAGGTATAATTTTCAGCCTGACTGAGGAAAGTCGTGTTAAATCCATGTCACTTTAGCTTTTGTTCTGGTTGTAATTCAAATGCTACTACTGCACGGTGAACTCTGTATTTCTTCTAAGAGTCTTCCTGATTTTACGTGTGATATTCCGTTCTGTGTTAGCTATTTGAAAGGATAAATTTAATATCGTTCTTAACAAATTTGCATTTTTATTGGACGAATGTTTCAATGCCTTATTAAACAATATGTTTCAACACAATTTATGAATTATTCTTTTATTAAAATCTTAAAAAAAACACGAGAATATATATTTATTTACGAACGTTGATGAAATTTTATTTTAAAAATAATATATATATAAATATAACATATTCATTTTATAATTTATAGTATATAATGCAATAACATAACATTACTTACGATAAATCTTTTATTTTATTAAAACAATATCCTTAACATAAAATAAACTTTTATTGAGACTGTTACTCATTTATTTTATGTAATTTTTTTTCAATAATTTGCATTACATATATCGAACAAGAAGATTTGATGTGATTTTCTAAATGTTTTATTGTTTTAAAGTATATAAAACTATATTTCTCAACGGAATGTGGCGTTTATTTGCTTACGTATTCATTTCGACGTTATGTGTTCAAAATTAATACAAAGGATTTTTTCCCTGAAATGACAGGCGAAATCATCATCTGTTTTTCCCAGACTAAGAAACTTAAGATTCCTCACCTCCCACAATACTATAATTGGGTAATATTGTCCAAAGCGAACACTTAAATCTCAGAACCTAACGTGACTGTTGTCCCCACAAAGCCAGAGCCAACAATACCGCTACACAATATTCCGAGCAGAAAGATATGTACGCGTAGCAGAACACAGAGCAAACCTTTGCATATAGTGAGATTTTATTATAAATTTGTATTCTCTAGAACTCCCTTTCAGGAATATAACAATCCAGCACTCATATATGTATAAGAATGAATCACATGTTAAAACCAGCTCTTCAGGATTTTAAATATTCTGATACCCAAATAAGATATAATTTCTTAAATATATTCTCGAATTTCATATCTTATAGAAGTACCTCCTGATTAATAGTTAAGAGAAAAGAACTTAAGTTAGTAAATTTATTAAATAAATGGTTATTTTAAATTAATTACATAGAATGAAATATTCTTCTTACAAATTTTAAAAAAGTTTGTTTATTTATTGTTACTCTGCAGCCAATATCAGGTTACACTGCCTAATTTTTAAGGTTTACATCACACAATTTGACACACACACACACACGCACGCACGCACGCACGCACTCACGCACCCACACAAACAAACTCAAACACACATAAATGTAGTCATGCAACTATATACAAACTAGTAAAAGCACCCGATAACAGTAAAATGTACACACACAATTAGACACATGTAGGCAAATAATTTGGGCAAATAAATATCGACAAAACAATTGGGCACATACGTGTACAACTAGACACCAACATTACACACACACACAATTAGACATAAATATATTTTGTATACACAATTATACAAATAAAATTAGATACAAACATTTGGGCACATACAATTAGACACAGACACAATTAGACATACAAAATATGACAAAAAATATACACAAACATACTTGATACATGCAAATATACAAATAAAATTAGACACAAACAATTGGAAACACGTAATTAAACACACGTATAAAATTACACACACACACACACACACACACACACACACACACACACACACACACACACATGCACACACAATTAGACACTCAAATTTAGCTCACAAATTTAGACAATCAAATTTAGACTCACAAAACTACACACGCACATTTAGGGATACACAATCAAACATAAATTTAGAGACATACAATTAGACAACCAAACGTAGACACAGACGCGCGCGCGCGCACACACACACACACACACACACACACACACACACACACAGCGAAAGAAAATTATTTTGACACACAATTTGTGGGCACACATACAATTTGACATACACACAAACACACACACACACACACACACAACAGTTAAAATTTCCATGTAAGAGCGATCATCATCTACAGATTTCGCTACCTACACAACACGCAATATACGAAAGACGGACAAAGTAATTATAACGTAATATTTGGACGTTATTGAGCAAAAACATTTGAAGTGGGAAATAAATATTACACATTCCAAGTGTGTTGTTATTGCATTTCTTTGTTTAGCATGAAACGAGAATGGGTCTTACAGTCACCTGTGTTCTGTGTGGTCTTTAAATTTCTGGGCGGGTTTTCGAAAAGTAAATCTATATCAAATTTCATGGACATTTGTCTGGTGGGAACCGATGTTTTGCCAGTAGCAGAAGAACAACCACAGACAGATTGTGAATTTAGAAGTCACTTTTAAATTGTGCGACCGCGATAGTAAGAAACGAATATCCTTCTTGTCAGGAGTTTCGATCTTGACATCCCTTGCATTTTTGCTTAAATATTGATTTCATACTACAAAGAAGATAGTAGGTTAAAACGAAACGGCGGTACACATATATCAAGTTGAACTATACTTAAAATATTGACGCGATAATTGAAGTTAAAATACTGATAATGTGGGAACACGGATATTAAACTTTCCACCTCTGTTACTGCTGGAAAAGGGTAAAGGCTTGTTTGCACACATGTGGCACTGCAACGTAACAACCTGTCTTTGAAATTTTATTCCTATACATTAATATTGCGAGTAGATAGAAACATATCAGCAGAGGTAATGAAACGTTATTTGATTTTTATGGCAGAATCAAGTGTTTTGCCTTGGTGGTTATTTAGAGAATCGTTTTTATATCTTGAGTTTATGGATGTACATTGAATGAGGTTTCATCATTTCTGTACTTTACAGAAAGCTCTTTGATGGAAGTGCACTTGTTTAGAACATTGTAACGGAAGAAAAGTTGCCACAATTAAAGTATAATAATAATTTGTTGAACAGAATTGAAAATATACACCATTAGTTGTAAAAGAAATTTTATAAATTAAAAATTAAATAACTTCGAAACAGGGGTGACAATGACCACACCCCTGCACTCTAGGGTATTTTCTGATATTGTTCTGCTCTGATCAAATTCTTCCAGCGCCATGTTACACCAACATTGTTGGAAATATTTAGGTGATTAGCCATATTATCATATGGTGCTAAGTGCTACATTTGCTTTCCGACAATTCTCGTCCTCTCAGATTATACATATGTATCGACTCAAAAATTGTAAAAACATTACAGTCATAGAGAAGAATAAAAGAGAATAATTTTCTTTATTAAAATATTGTATTATTTACTGTGTATTATTAAGTAATTCTTCGGCATGCGTAGGCAACCATACACAAGCTGTGAGAAAGAAGCGAAAGGTAAATTTTGAAGTTCCTGATTCAAGGCTTTTTGGAAGTATCACTGTTTTTAAATGCTTAGATGCAACTATCCAAAGGAGAATATTGTTTACATTTTCAGGAAAGAACAGTGGAAGAATAATGGCTTTTAATTTAGAGAAATTGGTATTCTTTGCTTGCTTTATCAAATCGTAACTAAATATTTACAGAATCAAAAACAATTTTCCAATTCGCTACATTTTGTATAAAAATTAGCACTTTTATATGTTTAAAAAAAGTTCATTTTTCGGATTTTTTGTAACCAGTGATTCATTAGTTGTGGTAAAACAGATTATTATTTTCAATAACCTGAGTGTTGTTGCTTCTTAACCCTTATCATGCTAACGTGGAGTATAGGGTGAGCTCCTAATAATGCCAACAAATAGCAGATGGGATTTAACTCGGCATTTAAAGAGTTAATTTGTGTTTGGAAAGACCATCTTCCTTTGGGTCTTTCTTCAGTGCTTTTTTTACCTTTAGTCCACTGGAAAAATCTCTATTTAAATTCTCCCTTTGGCAAGACAGATAAGTGTAAGTTTGTGTACAAAATATATTAACAAATGTTTTAAAAATCTTCCTATAGGTAATTATCATTTCTAATAATATTCCCTTCCGCATTTCCCTCAATATATCGTATAATGTATCACGCGTTTTGCCTGTTTCATGACCTTTTTCCAGAAATCTCAATATTACCAACGTATGGCAAAGTTAGTTAGTAATAACAAACCTTCTACTTTTGGGGAACAGTGTGCACGGCTAACTTAATTGGACACTTGGACACCTAGGTTTCAATTATGAAAGGCGCCCTAGACGAACGGATTGAATGAGATGGAAGCTTTGGAATAGGGAAGTGGTGAAAGGGTTGAAACGTTTACCTGTTTTCTAGTTGTGATGAAGGTCTAGGTAAAATCATCGTTTTATTAAAACAAAAGCCGTAATATGTTTGTGCAATTCTACACTAGATAATGGTCAGATTGATATTCTGCTGCTCAGAGTTTACAGCAAGGTTTATTAGAATTTTGGTAGTTTCTAAACAAACACGTAATATATTAGTTCATAATAAATAAAAAATATGTAAATTTAGAATGTGTTTAAGAAAAATTAATTATGAAATTGGTCACAAATTTTTGTATATAATTTATGTGCAGCTGATAAAATTTTGAAAAGATATATGGTAGAATGGCACAATGAATTATATGACAGAATTACAAGTTCGGTTATTGTGTTTTTCTACATTACCCATTCAATTTTATTTTATTTTCACCGAACTCCTCTTAAGGTGAATTTAATCTTGTCAACCCTTTACACATAGAGTACAATCATACATAAATATCTGCCTTTACATCTCACAAAATTAATGGTATTTTTGTTTGGAATTATAGGTTCCCTTCTCGCTGTTAACTTAATTAATTTCTGGGGCGTGGCGCCGTGTAATTCGGTAAATTATATGAGCTTGTAGAAGACTACACAGTTACTTGAGCCGAAATGTATTTTGATTTATGTGCCTATCCAATCCATAAAATTAGTCATTCTAATTCACCAGAAGTTACATAGAATTCGAGAACTGTTAGAAATATAAGCTGGGAAGCTATTTTCTAAACCTGAATATTTGGAAATTGGTCTTGTAAATTGTGCGTGTTTATAGCATTCATACTGTATATGAATATATCATTTATATATTACCTTTTTTTCCAATGCAGATCAATGTTGATATTATTAATTCTAAAATTAATTATTCAATAATTAAAATTATATGGCACATTATTGGGGGCTCGTAATGAATTAATAATTCTGCTCCAATCGCAGTAATAAAACCTTGTTTGTAGTGTTAATTGTGTGTTATTGTGTGTTCAAAATGCTATCAAAATCTTTATTTATTTATTGTGGAGGGGAAACTGTCAAACTTGGGTGAATTTATTGTCTTTCTTGCTTGTTTTTATAAACATACATCTAAATACACCAAAAAAACATAATAATCCTTCAGTCGAAAAACACTTATATTCTCAAATGGGTTGCATAAAATATAAAATGTAATTTGTTTTAGAAAAATTTTAAATTTTGATCGCATATTTCTCTTTAGGAATGTAGGTTTTTTCGATTGAAAGGTCGTTATCGATTGAACCATAACACAGCAGGGTTCATTATATTAAGCCAAATACACAAAATGAACAAAACAATAAAAAAATTAGAAATTGAAAAATAATATTCCTAGGTTTTAGTAGGTTATCAATTTGGAAATGAAGAATTTTTATAAATTATTCTGTACACTACCTTCGTATAAGAATTTAATTCAAATATTTTTAGAAGAAGTTATGAAAGAATGAATTAAGCCTAGAATTTTAATGATAATTTAAAATATAGTTATCAGTTTTCAGTAAAGTAAGAAAAATACTGCTTTTAATGTTACGTTAAAAGGATTCAATGTTGTTTGTGAAGTGACACTAATATTGTTCTATTAGTCACACGGACGCTTCTCCAAATCTGACAGTCAGGTACGCAAGTTTTCTGTGGCTTAAGGCATTTTGAAAACGCAATATTGTGCATTGTAAAATGTACCTTTATGAAACTTTTAGTTATTTGAAGTCGTAAATCATTCTTTTTCTGTGTGTGCGGTTTGTACTGCATTGAATAGAAAACGATGGCTGAAGCGAAGTCAGAGAAAGAAACGTGGTTGAACTACACTATTCAGCCATTTGCCAAGCATTCCTTTGGACACATTTCATCCGTGCAACAGCTTGCCAAAAGAGATTGGCATGTCTTTTTCTGTTTAAAACCTTTGCGAACACATGACAATATATATATCGTTTAGTATGAATTCCAACCATCGTAAAAAAATGACTCGAAGTGCCTTGGCATCAAATTAACAAACTGTTGTACCCTTTATTAGAACTGCGCTCTTTACTCATAGTAGGGAGTAACAAATCTGCCTGTATTCGGTCTCTCTAGCCATTGTTAATTTGGAGGCCACGAGTGTAGAACAGTGACAATTAAATGATAATTCGTCTAAGTTACTTGGCAACAGGCTTCAAAATATACAACAAAAGTCAATAATTTGTACAACTGAACATGTTTCGGTCGCAGTGTTTAGTTGTAAATGGTGTGACAGAAAGGAAAGCAAAGCTTTGAAGTTCGTGATACAAGCCTTGTGGTATGTGGCACTGTTTCAACTTGTAAAAGGCGACTTTCGGTAGGAGAATATTGCTTAAATCTACAGTGTAGTACAGTTAAAGACTAATGGATTTCATTTACCAAAATTGGTAAACTTTGCTTGCTTTATTAATTTCTAACTAATTAATTTAAAATTAAATAACCATTGCTCCAATCCCTCCTTTTAATATTACAATAAATACTTTCATATTTTGAAAAACGTATGATTTTTAGAAACGTTTGGACTCGGTGATTTATAATGTGTTAAAATTGATTTAATTTTCTTACATTGTCAAGTGTACGTAATTAAATTTAGTTGGAAAAATCTTCTTAATTTCCGTTCATACTCTATTTACTCTATTACAAAAATCCGTACTTCAGTCTTATATTTTGCAAGGCATGTGCAGATAATTGCCTACTACATATCAAAGAAATGAATTTAACATCTTCCTATTAATAGCGTATATCATTTCTAATATATTTCTCTTCTGAATTTGCCTATTGGTTTCTGAAAATTTATCGCGCAATTTGCAAATTTCCCGAGCTGTTTCGTGAAGTCTCGATATTATCAACAGATGGCAAATTTAGAAAGTAATATCAAATCTTTCTACTAGAATTCAGCACATTGTAGGGCCAACAGAACTGGACACTTAGGCACTTAATCCGAATTATGCAAGGCGCCCTAGACAAACGTATTGAGGGAAATGAAACAGTTGGGTGGGAGGAGGTGAACAGATCGAAACGTATAATTTTTACAGATGTTTTCTGGTTATATTCAAGGACTCAAAACCTGTTTTTTAAAAGAAAATATTAAGGTATCTTCTTAACTCTACACTATAAAGCAGTCGGCCTGATATTCCGTTAGTCTTGGTTACAGCTTGGGTTATCATAGTGTTCGTATTCCCAAAGCTAATATTAATTACATTGTTTAAAATATTAGTTTTATATGAAATCATTTGTAGGAAAATAATTAATTGTTCTTTGTCACAAATTTCTTTCCTCAAGCATAAGTTGGTCTCTTAATAAAAGGAAGCACTATACGGACGTATGGCTGGATAAAATACTATGCAACAACACACAGTATTTTGCTTGAAGTAGAATAAGAGGAATGGATTAATTAAAGAGGTAGATCTGCCATTTTTATAGGATTATATGAAATATAAAATTTCAGAAATGCTGAATACTGATTGAAAGCTCCTGTGTTTTACTCAGGTCATTTTAAGGCTGTAATAAACATTACAATTGCTTTAATTGTGGGAGTTATAGTGGAAAGTTCGGAAGCTGGGAGATTGGGAAAAAATCGAAATTCTGTGGGCACTATCACTTAATAGATAAAGCCAATCAAACAAAGAAAATGGAAACGTGTTTCCGTCTGTGCTACAACGTGACCCAAAAACAGTTACATTCAAAATAATTTGTCAATGGAAACCTGTTTTGAAACATCGTAAACCCTAGCATAATGACACAATATAACAAATGATTCGATTAATTCTAAAAGTTAAATTTGTCACGTTTTGTAACTTGACATTTATTCCGTCAGAGTGCTCTCAAGTTCTCGCCTGATCTCGTCATGTAAGAAGAGTCAAAACATAATAGCGCTTTCATAAAAAAAGTAATCCAAATAATTATTGCTAACACACAAATATAACAGCCTTTGTAAAAGTACATTTTACCTTTTCCATAAAACCGATTCAAATACATTTATGTTGAGAGACAGCAACAGACATATGTTCAAATTTAATTCAGTTATTAGGTCAGTTAAATGTGAAAGTTAAATACATGCAGGTAACAAATATTATTTTAAGTTCGTAACTTAATATACAATTGCGTCATATTTTTTACATGAAATGTTAATTGACTGTAAGAAGCAGCTGTGTCAAAGTAGACCAACCTAATAATGAGTTTCGTGGGGAGAAAGTTGAATAAATCCCTAGTTTGGTCCCTTGATCTCTGTAGCTTGTTTCCTTCCTGATCGGGCTAAGGGCTATCCAGCACCGTTTGGGTGTGTATAGAGAGAGAGAGAAAGAGAGAGGGAGTAATGCATTGTACGTTCAATTTTTATGCGTCTCGGAAACATTGAAATGTCATGGGGAACTCAGGAAAGGTTTCGAAAATTCGCAGTTCAAATAAAAAATTAATTGTGAATTACGTAACGTCATATCAATCATTTAAAATCCGTAGTGTTTAATAGTCACTACAGATTTAATGCTAAAGAAATAACAAAGTAATTAAGAACAATTCGTAAAGTACTTATGATTTGAAATTGAAATTGAATTTAGTGTCTCTAATTCCTGCCGTATGGGACAATTATCTATACACAATATGAGCCTAAAAATATGAAATTATTACTGCTTAATTAATGATTAATGACTCAGGAGCAATGATCTGTTATATAAAGAGTAAATATAGGCAGGTACAAAAAAGCGCTCATATTAGCGAATAATATAAAATTCATAATTTTCACGTCCCTTTAAATTATATATTATATTAGTATGGTTGTTCAACATATCGGCCTGCAACATGGAAGATCACTTGAGGACTGTATATTATAATGGGTGGGTTGTCTGGGAAGAGCAATTATTGCGTCCTTATTATTGCTTATTAATTTAACAAATTTTATTCCTCGCTGTTTTTTACCACATTATGTACAAGGTATGATCAATAAAAGACGGGACTGAGCGCGCAGCGCCTAAACATTTGAACGGAACGCACTGCGGCTAGTGGCGCTGAGTAGCGGCAACCGTTGGTAACACAACGCTTCTTGAATCATCACTCTATCACTGCCAGTAAGCGAGATACAGCCACTGAACTAAACAAGTGCAGTGACCGGATTACAATTTTGTAGGTAGTGAAAAAGAAGGACTTGGAAGAACAAAGTGTGTGTGTGTGTGTGAAATTTTGCTTCAAACTCGGGAAAACTGCTACTGAAACGTGGAAAACGCTTCAACAAGCCTTCGGAGACGTATGTATGAGCAGAACGCAGTGTTTTGAGTGGTACAGTCGTTTCAAAACAAGAAGAACTTCGATTGATGAAGATTTCCGAAGTGGACGATCTTCCACTTCAACAGACGACGTTCACATCGTTGCAGTTCGACATTTGATTCTCCAAAATTGCCGTTTGACTATCAGAGAAATTGCTGAAGACGTAGGCATCAGCTTTGGATCATGCCAAGCAATTCTGACAGAAAAACCCAACATGAAACGCGTCGCCGCAAAATTTGTGCCCTGTGTTGACTGAGTACCAGAAAGCAAACCGTGTTAATATCAGTCACGAACTGCTTGACCGTGTCAGCGTTGACGAAAACTTCTTCAAAACCAACGTAATACGCGACGAAACCTGGGTTTATGTTTATGACGTCCAAACCAAGGCTCAGTCGTCACAAAGGTTGGGGCAAGGATCGCCCCGACCGAAGAAAGCTCGAATGACTCGATCCAACATGAAGGTGATGTTGTTGGTTTTCTTTCACTGGCAAGGTATAATCCACCACCAATTCATTCCACGTGGTCAGACAGTAAACAAGGAGTTTTTCGTAGCAGATCTGAAGCGTTTGACGGAAGCTGTACGCCAGAAGAAGCCTCAGTTGTGGAAGAACCAGAGTTGGGTGTTGCACCACGACAATGCACCAGCTCACTCGTCGTTCCTTGTGCGCAATTTTCTGACGAAAAACGAAACGACCGTTGTAGCCCAGCCATCCTACTATCCAGATTTGTATCCAGCAGACTTTTTTCTGTTTCCTATGTTGAAGTCCACCTTGAAAGGACGCCGTTTCGACACAATTGACGAGATACAGAAATATTCGACGAATGATTTGTTCGTCATTTTGAAAGAAGCGTTCCAGAAAACGTTCCAAAGTTGGCAGAAAAGTTGGGAGCGGTGTGTTGCTAGCGAAGGAAACTACTTTGAAGGCGACAAACTTGAATAAGTTTTATCTATCAACATAAAGCTTTTATTATAACAGTCCGGTCTTTTATTGTTCATACCTTGTATATATATATATATATTGCTAATTTGTTTGTGTATTTTACCTCTGTAAACAAAAGAAGATATGAGAAAACTATAGGTTTAGCAGTGGGATTTTATTGAATGCAGCGGATTGATTGAAAGTTGGAATCAATTATTATTTTGTGTCTGCAATACCAATCAGTAATTACATCATACAAAAACCGATGTGGAACCAAAGGTTTCATAAGGACCTACCAAAACAAGAAATATTTCATATTACGGTAGAACTCTCAGCCGGAATTTGTTTGTGGTTTCCGAAGTGTTGCATAATCATAACAATAATCCACAGTGCAATCCGGAAGACATAACAGTTACGTTATTGATTTGTGTTTCGGAGTAACGAAGTTCAGTTTACAGCAAGGACGATGTATGCCTACAGATATTATAAAATCCTCTAGTCCAGTGGACCATTATGCCTAAGCAGTCTTCTTCATGAATTCCTTTCCTCTAATTTATTACCAAATTTCCTAATATTTGATAAATGTGATTTTCTGGGATATTACGTGGCAAGCAGTGTCAAATTTTTACAAAGTTTTCAAACAAACCAGAAGGTCCTAACTTCAAGTGTCAAAAGAAAATTTACTGACCCACTTTGTAGGGTCCAGTATCAAAGTTTATTGAACCTGGAGGATAGGTCCGACTGGTAGTCCCGAAACGGAGGTACGTAATTACCAATACGCTTTCCGTTATAACAAAGACGATCGCCATTCTCATCGACAGCAATACGGAGCTTTATTAAATTGAAATAAATTGAAGCAGAGGCAAAATAAGTATTTATGTCAGTGCTGTGTAACAGAGAGCATTTCAACGTTTACGTCACATGTACGTCAGAACTATCCACTTTATTTGGTGACGGTCTTGGAAAGCGGAGATGATCACTTGCCTAAGTAGCTCAGGTAGTATATTAAAGTACACAATGCTAGTTTTGCTTTATTGTATTTAGTGTATTAGTAAATATATTTATATAAATATACTATAACTAAACATTTCTATAAATGTTTTAAATATAATTTTATTATATCAACACTTCTAGTTTGGCTAGACTATCTCACATTTATCCTACGATAGAAAAAGTTACTTTGAAAACTTGTAATTTAAGTTAAATATACATTTGTAATGCATTGATTGAAAGCAGTTTATGGTCTGGTTCCGATACATGGAGAATCACAGAAAATAATGCAGTGACTACCGGCGTTGTGAACCCACCAATGTCACCAATTTTGTAGTACCTCCCGGATAACAGTTAGATTCTCACTTTTTTGTACCCGGACAGGTACTATAAAATGCGAGATATCTATGCTCCTACTAATTTTCGTGTTAGCATTCTCGATCTCAAATTTCGGTGCCACCAGGTCAGTATCTGTAATTTCGACACACTACTGAACACTAATGACGTTTCTGTCTATTATCGTAATTCATAGTGGCAACGGGTGTAATAATCTGTCTACCGTGGTCACGTAGCACTTTAGTTTAGCGTACTCGAACCGCTATACAGACCAATAAAACAATTCATTCAGGGGAATACTTAGAATTAGATTACATCAAAACTTCATCACAGCTTACGTCCCAGCAGAATACACACAGAATACGAATTACATCTTTCTAGTAAATTATGTAATTCATATTTCCAGCAAATCTGCACTATATCTAAATTATAACTACACAAACTAAATATCTTCTATCAAATTTTAGCCTAGCAATATAGAGGCAGATCATGTATGTAGTTTCGATTATCTCGTTCATATAAATTTTGAAAATACAAAATAAACGAATAAAATACTTTTCAATCGCTTTCCTTGTCTAGAGTTACGGATGAACTATGCACCACCTAACTGGTATGAACAGGAATATCTGAGGTGTAAGGCTCATTTTGAGGCCTTGCCTAGAGCACCGTGTTCTTTGCGTCTGTTCTGATTGAATGTTTGATCACAAATATGATATCGCGAGTTCCACAGGCCGGTACACCAGTTCACAAAACTTACAGCTCAGCGCTTACAAGTTCACTGAGTTCGTTCAGCAAAAGCATATGCAGGCACAAAAGATGGTGCCGTTAATAAGGAATTCTGGAAACACAGTCCTCTCGTTGCTAGCACTTGCAACCCGCTCAGCTATTTCCATATCAAAATACAAATTTATAATCTTCAATATGATAACACAAAATGCAAGTTGCACCCACAAAACTATCAGAATTGATTTCAAGTACCAAAATTTTAACAACAACCACATGATAAATAGTTTCTTTCCACACATTACATCAATAAGAGACGGGTCGAAGCTACAGAGATGGATGCACTGAGGAAATCCTCGAGAATATTAAGAAAAGAAAGAATTAAAAATGTAACTATAAGACAACAAATTAGACTAGAGGAAACAATTGTAAAAGAAATTGAACAGAAACAGCTTACATGGTACGGCCATGTTCAGAGAATGGCAGAAGGACGATTACCTAAAATATCGCTGAATTGGATGCCGAAACAAAAAAGAACAAGCGGAAGACTGAAGAAAAACTTGATGGAAGGTATAAGGAAAGCCATGAACGAAAGAGACCTAAGTCAATGCCAATGAGAAGATAGGAAACAATGGAGTCTAAGTGTCGGACAACGTAGAAAAGCGTTTTGAAGCAGATTTATGGGATGGTAAAAATATAAATACTGCAAAATAATTCCAGAAAATATTCTTTGTTTGGTTGAGATTGTGAAGTAAAAGAGAGTGGGTGGGATTTTGAACGATGAGATGCTGAGTGATTTATACTGCTAACAATATTTTTTGCTACTTCCAATTAAAATAAAAACGTTGTGTGAAGAATGGAGCACATACGCTCTGAAAGAAATTTGCGTATAGACTTTGGTGTGGAACCTGAAACAAAAGTGTCCATTCGAAAAGAATCACGAAAGTAATTATAATAACATTAAAACACACACACACAGACACAATCACAGAGACACATACACACATATATATATATATATATGTATAGTGTGTATTTTTTATTGTCTAGAAATGTCAGTTACAGAAATCTGGAAAATTTTTTTAGAGTAGATTTTGCCCATTAAAAGAAAACAAAAAGAGCAATATATTTTTCTGAACTTCACAACTAATGACTAAATTCAAAACAACAAAAGATTCCCTGTTTGGTTTTTTTGTATACAAAAATGAAACTTCAATTAACTACAGACGTGTAACCAGATTTCAGCAAAAAAAAAACAAACAAATATGGAATGATTGCCACTATAATATTACATAATAAATACAAAATCCCCCGAATTTCCTCCGCTCTAATTTTTCTTCACTTAATAAGTTTTTCCCCCAAAACCACCATATTATATGAACAGCGAAATGTCGTACGTGCGAGGGGAAAGATTTCCTCTATTTGTTGAACACCCATGACAAAGAGCCTAATATTGAACACAGATTTCAAATTGACAAAAAGAGCTCTTGAAGAAATGTAGGAACCTGAGAGAAAGTTTAATAAATGGACAGTGATTGTATTGAATTTGACTGAAGAACTTGGACTGAATTGTAACTAACGTCAAGCTACCTGAAGGTAGGATATGGATTTCCCAAGGTAAAACGCATATTTTCAAAACGAGGGTTGGAAAGGAAAAACCAGTTAAGGGAAGTGAAGGCTTTAAAAAGTAAAATGTGAAGGGAAGTGAAGTGGAGGGGAGTGAGTTGAAGTTATGAATAGCAAAGTGAAGTGAAGTGGTGGGTTGATAGGATAAGTGAAAAAAAAATAAAAAGTGAAATGAAATATAAGGTACTGAACAACTGAAAGTGAGTTGTGATTTTTGCAGAATGAAAATTTTGTGGGCATCATGTTGGTGCTACTGCTCTTCAGCTCCATAACGAATGGAGCATTGCTGCAATCTAAGTCCTTTAGTTTACGGGAAAAACACTTGGTTCGCTGTCTGACATATATCAGCCTGAGATATTTCCCACCAGGGCGAACTCTGGTGATATCATCGCCGTCTACCTACCGAGATGTGCAACAGGAACTGATTGCAGAGATTCACCGAACTTCTGTCTGGCCTGTCGTTGTCACTGTAGATGGTAATATTAATAAACACAATAAAAGAGACTTCAATGATAGAATCGGCAGTTATATTCTATTAATACCAGATGGGGATTTCAAGAGTATTCAGGTTGAAATTAATGGACTAGTTAAAGATGGAGAATATAATTTCACAAGATTATGGAATTCTGAATCTCGGTTTGTAGTGGCTGGAGCAAATAATTTTTCAATGTTACAAAAAACAGCCATTTTTGACTATTTCTCACAACTTAGAATATATAATTGCATTATTGTAAGTCAAGTGCAAGATGTAATAGTCATAGATCATAGCAAACAGAAAAACGTTAATGGTGTCGACACAGACATGAAATTTGGTGTGTACACTTGGTTTCCATATCAGAGTTCAGACCGTTGTACTGAGGTGAATAATATTACTCTACTGGACAGTTGGGTTATTTCAGCACACGGTCACTTCACGAAGAACAGTGACTTGTTTCCAATAAAAATCAGAAACAGCTTCATCAGATGTCCCATGAAAGCAGTTGTAAGGAACGCACATGCTTCAATATATACGCATTACGAAATCGAAAATGTTTCCAGTGAGAACGATATAACGGGCGTGGAGATGGATTTACTAAGAGTCATTTTGAAACAGATGAACATGACATTTGTTTATGTCCCTACACCAAAGGGTTTTGAATTAGAGGAAGGATCGGTAAATAATCTAGTTAGTGCTATGAATGCAAAGGAAGCTTATATAGCTTTAGGTGATGTAGAAAGGAATTTGTCGTATTACACGTCTTTTGACTTCACCAATAGCTACTTCACCACAAGATACCGCTGGTATGTACCGTGTCCTGTCAAATATCCAAGATGGAGCAGCTTCTTTAGAATACTCTCAGGGGAACTGTGGATTGTTCTGATCATATTGATAGTGTTTGCGGCAATTTCTACTACACTTTGTGGGCAATACAGCTGCACGTCAGAGTGGCAAGGGTACAAGACACTGACAAGTTCGTTGACCAAAATCTGGGCTGTCATTCTAGGGGTGGCAGTGTCAACGATGCCACGCACACCGTCATTACGTTTGCTGTTCCTCGCCTTTGTGTGTTTCTCTTTGGCTTTCAGCACAGTATTTCAGGCATTTCTCACAACGTTCCTCGTTGACTCTGGCTACAAACCACAAATTGAGAACATGGATGAGCTTTTCGCTTCAGGTATGCAGCTTGCCTTCGACCCAGATTACAGTGGCATTCTCGAGATTGGTGACGAAACAGAAGTATTAAAATTGCGTAGACATCTTACAAATTGTCCATCCTATGATATTTGTATTGAATGGGCAAATTATCACAAAAATATATCAATTATATTACCTGAAGCTATGGCTGAATATTGGTACGCTATGGGTGACTATGTTGGCGAGAATTCTAAACCTTTTTTGTGCAAGTTAGAAGACGGTGTAGTTTATCCCGACAGCATAATAATGATGATGTTTCACGGAGACCCACTGATGAGGCGAGTTAATGATATTATTGACCGTGTGGTTGAAGCAGGTCTATACAACTATTGGATATCTGTGGAATTTAACTGGTATAAAATACTTTTTCGGAAGATAGCACTCGTTCACCCGCTTGATGGTTATTACAGCTTCAAACTTTATCACTTGCAAACTGTCTTCTATCTCCTATTGTTGGGCTGGTGTTTAAGTGCACTTTGCTTTATTTTGGAGGTGTTGTACAATCGTGTATTAAGCAAAATTATGTGAAGTTGATAATGGGTATTTTGCTACGTACGTTTTAAATTTTGCGGAGTTTACACAGTACTCCGTCAACCAGGGCAATAATTTTCTCTCTTTCAACGTCTCAGTGATGATATGGGGGGTTTGTTTTTTCATCACAGGCTATTTTCTAACTTTATTATTTACAATGGACGGGTTTACATTTGGGAAAGTAGAGTTGTCAGGGTAAAAATAAATTGCACCCTTGTGCAGGCACTGGGACTCTGTACATGCAGTATGTCCGATAAAGTGTGTAGATGTTCTATTAATCATGACCAATGCACTAGAAGCCAGTGCGGTTTCAGCGTCATGCCCGGGCCGCTGTTTAACCCCGCGACAGGTACGTTACTCATTTTATAGGAGGCTGTTTAGGACCCAAGGCCGTTGTGGACCAGTGCGGAAAATCTCACCCAAACCGGTTTTCGATGCACGTAACTTCCAGCCTGTAGCCAGTAGCTATACCGACTACGCTACCTGACCCAGAAACTAATCAGTTAGTAGTGAGTATGACTGAACTTATTTCATTCGCTCAAATTCAGTCGCCATCGAATATACACATTTGAATAAGCAGGCAAAGCGATTATAAAAGCAAATACGAAATTCGATATCAGGTAGCATACCAGTATAAAACTGTCCATTATATCCAGGCCTATATGAATTTTTGGGTATTCCTAATTGAATTATCAGTTTCGTTATTAATTTTCCTTCGTAGGTTTCTTCTATGGAAATGTCTATGAAATATTCTTGTTTGCGTAACTTGAAATTCAGTCGGTTCTGATATTCAGATAGGCGAATAATTTCTGATTTCGTTTTGTTACTGATGTTCCTACACACATCACATAAATATATTTCTGCACTACGTCAACACACTGTACGTGAAAAATATTTGTTCTTATTTATAATGTAATAATGGACAGCACATTTTTCTCTTTCATATCGGTTTATCTTTGGGATTTGTGTAAATTTAGACCCTATTTCTGTGAGGAATAATTAAACGTATCCTTAGGGACAAACGTAATTTTTTATGACATAAAGTCGATGCATAAGTAAAAATATGAAACAACCTGTAGGAAACAAGTCATGTTTTTTCAGGTATAATTTTCAGCCTGCCTGAGGAGAGTCGGGTAAATTCTTTGTCACTTTAGCTGTTGTGCAGGTTGTAATTCAAATGTAACTACTGCACCGGTGAACTCTGTATTTCTTCTAACTTATTGCCTGATTTTATGTGTGATATTCCGTTCTGTTTTAGCTATATGATAGAAGGAATTTAATATGGTCTCAAGAAATTTGCAGTCTTATAGTACGATGGATGCAATGCCTGATTAAATAACAAATTTCACATAAAATGAATGTTCCTTTGTACAGGGTGTGGCAAAAATAGTGAGCTAATTATAAATAAAAATATCATTTTACTGAACGTAATTGATACCAATTATAGCACGTCACAATTTACTATGGTGCTAAATTTTTTTGTTTTACATTTTGTGTACAATATCTTTTAGGTGGCCACCTCCCTCCTCAATGCACAGGTGCACATGTGTTAAGAAGCTCCGCATAACGGCTTAGAGTGTTTCTTCAGAAAGTTTGGTGATTTCTTCCCCTATGTTTTCTTTGAGTGCATGTAAGTCTGTAGGTCGTGCACTGCACACCTTACTTTTAAAATAACCCCTTATTACCTGCGCCATGCAAATGAAAATGTGCCTCATCACTCATCAGAAGTTTGTTCGGCAGGTCTGGAATTTCAGTCATTCTCACAAACTGACGACAAAATAGCAAGCACATCTCTCTGTCCCGATTACTTAAAGCATGCACTACTTGCAATTTGTATGGGTAAAGACTCAGGTGATTATGAAGGATGCGCGGTACAGTCCTATCAGACATGCGTAAGGCTTGAGCGTGCTTACATGCAGATCGCCTGGGACTGCGGCTGACGGACGCCAGCACTCGGGCATGCTGTCATGTGTGCGAACTGAGGACGGCCGCCCTGGTGGCTTTTTACACTTGATAGAGCCTTCTTCACGCTACTGCCTTGTCCATAGACGGATTGCTTTTGGAGATGGGGCTTCCTGTTGATTCCGTTCAGGGCAAAACCCGCGCTGAGTCTCTGAAATTGACCCCGTCCGAGTAAAGAGTTCCACAGCACACACACCTTCTCTTACTTCCCAGAGCTCCATGTTGACTAAATCTGAAGGGCACTGTTTATGTTCAAATACCCGCACTTCGCGATAGACTTTCCGAGAAGCAAGTAACTTAAATTTTAAAATATTTCACTATTTCTGCCGCACACTGTAATAAAATGTTTCCAAGAACACAAAAATATGTATTAAATTACGAAATTTGTTAACATTCTATTTTAGAATAATTGTTATATATATCTTATTTATTATGAAATTTACTTTATATAATGCATTAATATGTCATTTTTTACGATATATCTTCTATTTTCTACTAACAAATCCTTGATATTTGCACTGATAGTCACTTATTTTAAGTATTTTTTTGTTTTGAATGACATATACCAACAAGAAGATATGATGTGGTTTTTCTAAATGTTTCACTGTTTTAAATAAATAAAATTTTATTTCGCAACGGAACTTGTGCTTTAATTGCTTACAGATTCATTTTCGCAGTTATGTGTTTGAAATTAAAAACACAGCACTTTTTTCTGAAATGACAGGCAAAATCATCATCTACTTTCCCCTCACTACGAACTTAAGATTCCTCACAAGCAGCAATACTGTAATTACATAAGTAGTTATCGTCCTACTTGGGCCCGCCTTTGGGCAATTCCCCCGGGCCCAAAAAAAGAAGAATTGGGGGGGGGGGGGGG
>Ga0268261_10000555_pt1 | contig 23809 bp, 21 predicted proteins | sample TergutNc150P1_FD_190353 | JGI IMG/M metagenome (GOLD analysis project Ga0268261, IMG submission 190353) | Nasutitermes corniger P1 segment gut microbial community from laboratory colony in Florida, USA - Nc150 P1 (SPAdes) (version 2) | ecosystem: Host-associated > Arthropoda: Insects >...
CTGCCATGAGCAGCTGTTTCTTCCCTGGGAATGACCTGTTACCCATTGTATAGAAGGCTGACTAGGCCCCAGGGGCAGTCTGGATGGGTACAGAAAATCTTGACCCCACTGATATTCAGTCTTCAGGCCACCCTCGTATAGCAGTTGCTATACCGGCTATTCTGTCCTGACCCCATTGGAATACTGCATTGTAAAATAATATAGTTTTGTGTGCTTGCTGTTTTAATACATTTTTGTGCTGAATAATTTGTTGAATTTTTTTTTCCCAAAACATCTTAAGAGGGTTTAACTGTGCATTGAAACTCACTTAGACATCCACAGCTAATAAAATTTCATGCAAAAAAGTCAGTATAAAAAACACCAAATTTCTGCCATATGACTAATGTACATGTTGCCCTTTTAATATGACCACACATAAGAAAATCTCCCACTTATGAAGCATATAAAGCTCATAATGAAACAAATTTTTCCCTCTTTAACACATTTGCCATATCAAAACCTTAAACAATATCTGCGAGATTCAGTCATTCAATTTGTTCCCAAAATACTGTGTTGAAATGTGCAGTAACTTCATATGGGTTCATCTGTGAGGTAATTGTCATGAAAGAATTTCACACAGCAGAATGATGCAGCCGAGTTGCATGTGGGTGTAGAACTCAGTTCACATATTTTTTCCGCAATGCAGAAATTGTTCAGTCCCCACTGTTCAGTCTCTGTCACTTTTTCATTACCCTAGTTAGTACATCAGTCATTTTGCTTCTAGCTGCACTGCCATTAATGTTATTTAGTAGCACACATGTCTAGAAAGTTTCTTCCTCATGTCATGCCAGCTTGGCCGAATAGCATTGAAGGCTGTGTCTGTTCATGGCCAAACAACAGTGCATTGTTGCCAACTTTAAATTAATTCCAAGCAAGTTGCTTTCCATGTGTAATACATTTAAACAAAGTTACCAGTGTGAAAACTTGAGACAAACTGACCATGCAGTAAACTTGGTGTCGCAGTCCCCTCCCCTATGCAATCAGCCAACCCCCTGTCAATTACAGACTTTTGTACAAGCATTCTGATCCTACCATTGCATGACTTCTGGCTGCATGCAGTGGGAAGTTGTTACAGTCATAAATAGTCCTCTGATCCAAGCTAGTAGCATCATGTTATCACTCTCCTATAACCAAGCACACTGCAGCTGCATCTGTTTTACACTTTAATTTCTAAGTTCACTTCACATTGTATGTGTTCAGGTTTCATCCATAGAGTGATTAATTACTGAACTCATGATGAACATGGCTGCTACTGTTCATCACAACAGTGTTATGCTAGCAAGACATGGTTTGTGTTAAGTGTTGGTTTTTGGATACATAAAATAAAATCTGTGGATAATGTATCCCCATGAGGTGTGGGGAAAATTACATGATGGAACAGTATGGTTTTTAAACCAGAACTTGTTGCGGTTGTTCCATTTCATTGCTAATAGTGAACTGAATGCTGCAGTGAATTGAGTTTAAAGTTCAATTAAACTTGTCACCAAATTGATTTATAACACTCCTCCTTGAACAGGATCACTTAATGTGCTTAAAAATAAAGCCATTCTCAATATGTGAAAAGCTGGACATGATAAACAAAACTGCTGAAGACCTAGGCATTCCTGTGAGAAAGGTTAGTGACAAGATGCATGGACACTTAGATACAGGTGAGAATCTGTTTAGACTGTTGCAGACTACACAAATTCAGCATACATATGCAATGACTTATAGGGGGGGAAAAAAAAGTATATATATACCTTTTAAGTCCTACCCTTTTAAGAGGTTTTCCCACTTAGTAAGTCTGATTGATGTTTTAGGCTTTTTTAGAAATATCTTAAGAGAGTTTCACTGTATCTTATTAGAATAACATATTCATGTTATGATGGCTTAAACTTTACCTTAAAAGTGAACAAGTGCAAGCATCATTCTTGTGAAGTATTCAGTAGGTAAAATCTGAATGTGTAAAAAATTGGTACTAAGCTTTTTTTTCCATGGAAATATCAGGCATAGGAAAAACAATTTATTACCAGTTTTTACAAATTCACATTTTTATTTGGAATTCATCACAACAGGAAAGAAATGCTTGGACTTGGTAACTTTCAGGATATTGTTGTAAGCTTTAATAACATTATGTCACCCTAATAAAATGCTTTTAAACGACATTTTAATATGCCATTAATGAATGTGACATATATGATGATTGTAAAAAGTTACACCTCAGTTAATCGATTAATATTATGCATATAGTTCTGTATAGTTCCAGTTTGTGTAGTCTGTAGATACATTCTGAAGTTGGCTCAACATATGAAGCTGAATCATATTGCTGTGGTTGTGATGTTTAATTTTAATAAGTAGTTATATTGACAGTTTTTCATTAGTAACAATGTTTACATGCAACAACAGGATGCACCACATTTAATAATCACTGAGTAATATGATGCTTTCCAGCACTGAGATTTAGTTGGAACTGTGCTTATCTAAAATGTGATACTGTGCAGCCTGGTGATGGTTACCAATATTTGCCCTCAGAATGTGGCAGCCAGCATTATAGATTCAGACAAGCTGAAAGTTTTAAAAATTGCGATTTATTGAGGAATATTTATTTTCAGTAGAATAGTTCTATGTTTAATGTTTGTAGTTTATTAAAAAAAACTATATATTTTAATTCAAGCTATGAAGAGTTCCTAGCCCAGACACAGAAACCCGAGTTTGAGAAGGATTCTGGTTGGGAGGGTCTGGACGAGCAGCAAGTCTACACCCATGATGAGTACCAGGAGTTTGAAAGGAAGAGGCAAGAGGAAATACAGAGATTGATAGCCCAAGGGGTGGTAAGTTACTCTTCAGTACCCATGCCTGTTGCAATGGCATGTCTTTGAATGTGGGCATTCTCTGCACTGTGATTGCTGCAGTTCTGTAGGGTCGAACTGTCATGGTTTTTTTTTTTTTTTTCAGTTTGCAAGTTTGTATTACCACTATCTGACAGTGTTGAAGTAACATTAGTTGCACCATTTCTGAATCATGTTACATCACCCTTTACCAATTCCAGGGAGAAAGAAAGCAGGGAGCTGTACCAGGCCAGCAGCTTGCTAAACCAATATAATCCATGTATATTATTCATGGCTTGAGCAGTGCACATTAGTGTGGGTGTCCAGGGAAGAAATGTAAAAATTAACATGAGATTTGAGGTTCTCAGTGATGAGTGTAAAGATCGAAGTCTTGTAGAATGTAATGCCATGCATTGGTACCAACATTTCAGAGGAACCTGTTGCCTGTTTCTTCAGTATAGAAGAATAAATTGCAGTAAAATTATAGATGAAAGGATACTAGCCATCAATAACATGTGACTGTTTTTGTAAGTTATAAAGTATGTTGCAACTTGTTTCAGCTCATATATTAGAAGCCAACATCAGGCTAACAAGGTACCGAAGAATAATTGCTATGTACATCACCTTATATTATCTTGCATTATCCATGTTTATGGTTGAGATCTCAACACATATATTATAAAAATACATGATAAGCCAAAACCATTAAAATTGAAATTATATCCTTATAAAAAACGAAGTGTTAAAAATGGCATTAAAACAATTGTGATTAAAGATACCATATAGTACTTCTGTATGAGGGTGTAGATCTAGATGAGTGATTGGTTAATAAGTAAAAACCATTAACACAACTTCATCATTGTTGGTTACAGAAAATGTTAGTATTCAATTAAGTATTTTCTTTCTAGTGTTCTTGTATTTATAGATGTGTGTGGCTTGACTAGCGATGACATAAAGTTGTGTTAACAGTTTTTACTTATTAACTGATTATACAAAACACAGCATGATGTCTTAAAATTGTCATCTCTGGTCAAGCCAATAACATCTATAAATACAAGAACACTTAAAAGAAAATACTTGATTGCATTGCTAATATTTTCTTTAAGCAACAATAATAAAGTCGTGTTAACAGTTTTTACTTATTAACTAATTATACAAAAACAGAACGGGATCTCTAACTTTTAAAAGAAACTAGGTTAGTAATGTCTGCCTGCAGGGATTGTTATATGTTACTATCCTTCATACATATTCATCATTTCTGTGTTTTCTTTATCATTTTACTGGGTCACCTGCTGTTTGTGAAAGTGTATAGGTAAGTGTATATAAATATTGAAAATCCCCTGACGTTGCTTTGGTCGTTCTTCCAGAGCAACATTAGTGTACAGAGGCCAGTATAGAAATGGGATTTGAAATGTTTACATATATTTACTTATTCGCTTTCAAAAAGAGCAGCTGAGTACAGTGATAAAGAAAACATAGGAGTGATGACATCAGGAAATTCCTCCAATTATGAACATGTATCAAGGATAGTAAAGTATAACAGCACCTGAGGTCAGATGTCACTGGCCTAAATGTAGATATAGGCCAGATGTCACTGGCCTAAATGTAGATATAGGCCAGATGTCACTGGCCTATATCTACATTCTCATCTGGAAGTACTGCGTATTATTTTTAATCACATCTGTTTTAACGCCATTTTTAATGTGGCATTGATTTATGTGGATTTAATATAATTTCAGTTTTATTGGTCTCAGCTTATCATATATTTCTATGATATTTGTAAGCCATATTCATGGATAATTTAAAGTAAGTATAAGGTGATTAACATAGCAATTTTTCTTTGGTACCATGTTATTCTGATGATGTCTTCTTATGTATGAGCTGAAGTATGTTGCAGTGAAAGTTTACAACATATAAAAACGGTTATCTTTGATTGACCCTCCCAACCTTACATCTGTATGTCTCCTTCACAACAGGAAATCACGCTTAAAAATACTGCAGTAGAAAGCAGTATGCAGATGGATAGTAGGGGGGCAGCGACCAAAGCCAGTCTTTCCTCTTGTACTTCCTGCACTGAAATTATTTTTATCTTGTTTCCTGCCCAGAAAAGAACCTTTTCTTTTCAGACATATTTTTGGCCTCTTGAAGCACCATTTGCTCACACTGGCTCATGTTGCACCCACATTTCATGTCCGCATTCCCCAGTATGTGTACATCCCTTTTCCTTCATGGCTTACATGGCTTGAAGAAGAAGGCAACATTTTCTGCCAGGACGTTGGTACCAGTTTATAATTCTGTGTGTCATTACAATGGAGAAGACTTTAATAATAATATTAATAATAATAATAATAATAATAATAATAATACAGCAAAAACCTCAAATTTCATAATATCCCTTCCCCCATGGCATTGCAGCCAAATGTGGGTCATGGCATCCTCATTCCTGAGGTTTTTAGATCACACACAATGATGCATCACAGTTGGTAGGGCTCCTGTAGATGAGTGATTAGCTTGTCGCAGGGACCTCTACCTAACAACATACAACACTCACAAGAGACAAAACATCCATGCCCCCAGTGGGATTCGCATCCACAATCTCGGCAGGAGAGCAGCCGCAGACCTGCACCTTAGACCGCATGGCCACTGAGACTGGCATTATCATTGTATAGGTTTTTTTCTCATAGCATATCATGAAATCTTTTAGTAATTCAGTTGCACTTGACAAGAACATGGTGTTACTTTTATATTTTGCATGCTTGTATCAGGTTCTAAAACAAGAGGAGACCAAGAGTGTCTTTGGGACACTGAATTATTGCATCCCTGAGTATGGTTACAACAAATGTAGTATTCATTAAATGCATGTAAAGTGTGTGGCTACAGTGGGAACAAGGTAGTGTGACAATGCACTGCTGATGGTAACAAGTGTTTAAAAGCAGTATTTGATCAACCTAACACATTACTGTGTCATGTAGATTCCGCCCTACCCCAACGGCATGCCCCCACCACACATTGGATACCAGCAAGGTGCTCAAGGACAGCAGTTCTACCAACAACAAGTAGGTATTCATAATGTCATCAGTGAAGAAAACTGCAGTGCATTCTGTAGCAAGGGCATGCAGAAAAATGATACATATCAAATGAATACTCTTAATTAATGTATTGGTGCCAAATGGCACAACATATGCGTGAGCCAATTATGGCTATTCTTTTATGGCTGTGTTGGTGAGGGGGGATTCCTTTTGCATAAAAAAATTAAGTCATGTAATTTACATGTGGGTTTTTGCAGGTTGCACATGGACTTAATTCTGGCACCAAAGGGTTAACACAGTCTGTATGTTGAAAGACATGCACGTTATCTCCTACAGGATAAGTTTTAAACCTTTGAATGAATATTAATTGCATCACTGTGAATGCAGTCTGCTTGAAATCTGCATGTAGTGCATTGTGGCACAATATTTAAGTACAGTGCAATATTATAGCTGATGAGCGTGACAGTAAATGGTAAACTGTAACTATAGTGAGCATAGAAATACGAACAATTTCACAGCCATTCAGAGCTGATGATCGCATTTTTAGGTGATTGTTCTTTGTGGAAAAGAGCTCTGTAGGCATGGTAGAATGCTAAACTAAGTACAGAAAATGGTACTTCATATAGTGAGATAGAAAATTAGGCTGGAATTTGTATGACTATTGGGAACTGGTGGCCCCTGCAAGAGCTGTCCTGTCAAACAAACCAGATGAGAAGTGTAAGGTAACATATACACTGAAGCAGACCAGGCCAGTATCTGTTTGGTACTGACAGCAGATTTAAGTGCAAGCATTTCAGTTACAAATGTCATGGTGCAGACACAGGTCCTGTCTTGTTTCGTCATGTGTGCCATTCTTCTCCATTCAGTACATGCACTGGAACAAGAGATATGTCCCATTTTGACACTTATTAGTGTGAGATAAATCACTCCTGTATAACAGAGACGGTGTGTGTAAGATGTTGGACGATGCCAGGAAGGAGGTGGTATATGGCAGTAATCACATTATTTAATTACAAAGTCTGTTGTAGTGTAACTTGTGAATTTGCCCTCAACTTTCAGCAACCCCAGGTATAAACATGAGAAAATGCTGAATTCTGGCCTACTGTCATTTATGGGATGAACCAGAGGTATCTGTGTTGACATAAATGCAGTTCCACATTAATCTGGTGACAGCATGTATTGGACACATTTGACTGTAGTTTCTGGCTTGTTTGTGTGACTGGTCTGCTTCATTGTGTCCACAGAGGAGGAAGTGAAGTGAAAATACAAGGGGACATATTTGATAAATAAATAACCAGTCACCATTTAATAGGTAAATCAATCAAAAAGGCAACCATACGAAAGACATACCTCTGTAATGCCTTGTGGTGATTGGTCATTCCCCCCCCCCACTTTCCTTCCTGTAACTTTGCTTTTTGCCTAGATTTTTCTGGTGCCAGCCCTTTCCATGCCAACATTTGCCACTGGCTCTTGCACAGCTGCATGCCTTTTCTTCGCATGTATCATGTACCATTTTCCTGCTTGCATTGCCCTTCTAAGCTTGAAGATGAAAGCAGCATGTTCCTCTGAAATGTTGGCTGTACATCACTTTGCCATCACCACAAAATAGGACATCAACATTTTCTATGTTAGAAGTATTTTTATGGTCCCAGGTAATAAATGTGTAACAAAGATTCAAGTCTTCTGGGTTGTTATGTTGTATCAACAGGTAAATTGACATTTCAGATGAGCATAGTGTTTCCAGTCAACATGTTAGAACATCCCCCCACAAAAAAAACAGAATCTTCAGCAACACCACTGTGGGAACCTCAATCATGCAAATAGCTTTTGTACCTATGTTTATGGGCAGTTTCAGGAAGTCATGGTTTTCCATACCATACATTTAGAACAAAAAACCCAATTTTGAATTTTATAATGTAAACCTTTCAACTTATGATCCCTATTAGAGTTTGTTCACCCATTATGTGGGAATATACAGCAAAGCACCCCATATTTGTTAATTCCATACTATGTTCTGCCCATAATTGTTGCCAGTTATCCATGGTATTTCATTCCACTTGTCATTCACAGATTCATTCTGCATCATTTAGCTGACTTGAGGCACTTACGGTTAGTATAAAGTTGGTGTTTCAAACCCTAGACTTCCAAGAAAGTATCAGGTTGAAAGATGTGCAGTGCAGTGCAGTTCTGTTCTTGTGCAGCAGTGGGTTATTTACATACCCTTACAAAGAGTTTTCAGGCGCATTCACAAAATTGCGAAAAGTAACTGTTACCTTCATTCTGTGTTTGTCCATCCATCCATTTGCATGGAATAACGCAGCTCCCACTGGACAGATTTCCATGAAATTTGGTAATTTTTTTTTTTAAATATGTCAAACAAGTTCTAGTTTCATTAAAGTCTGATAAGAATAACGGGTACTTTACAGGACGATATATGTACATTTATGATCTCACACTGAATTCTTCTTAGAATGAGAAATGTTTCAGACAAAAGTTGCAGTGAAAGTACCTCAGTGTTACATTTATTTATACATTGCCTGCCTTGTAAGAGTTGTCTGTGAGGTTCAAAAATACTGTCTCTTTTGCTACTATTTTTGTGCCTTCTTTACACACAGAATGTGCAAGGATATTATGAACATCCGTCTGTGTGTCACCTCTGGAACCAGTAACTGTATCTTTAAGTGCTTTAGCACCAGGGAATCTAGAATAACAGAATCAGGAAAATTTCATTTTTCTTCATGTGCCTACTTACACAGTTGCAGAAATGTGCAGTCATACAAAAAAAAATAATAATAATAATCATTAAAAACATTAAAGTAACAAAATTTTTAAAGTGTGCACCAAATTTTAACTTACAAGAATGAAAGCACAGTGAGGCAGAGGCAGCAACAGCATTCACATGTTCCCCACCCCATGGTAGATTTTGCTTGTCTGTGTTTACAGTAATTGATAATAGCATGACTTTGACAACTTATCCCCGTCTAGCACTCATGTTGAAAGTGGGTAGATCTGTAATTCTGCCTGTCCTCTGTGCATCCAGTGGTACAGGGGAAAGTCTGGTAGCACCAAATTTTTTTTTTTCCAAATAGTGATTTATCATTAAGTAAAACCTTGTATTTATCACTGTAAACTTAAAACTATATTATTCAGGGTTAGTATAATTACAAATAAGACAACAGGCGAAGTAACTTTAATTATGAAAAAACCAGAATATGAGATGTCTCTTTTGTTCATCTTTCAGTCTCAGCTGGTAGCCCCAGACAGCAGAGTGGTTTTTTCTAATCATTTTCCATTAACACAATGTCACAGCACATTTACAAAAGTCTAATACATAGTTACATATCAGCAAGTGCTTAAGTCCACCACAGTTATTGTAGGCGCACTTTTCACATTAGAAACACAGAATCTAGTGCTTAGTGACTACTTGTCCACAGATGATTCCTCAGTCATGGTTTTTCCTTCCACCCACAGTGTCTTCTTATGTCCTGATCCTTCGTTGGCTGTCTGTGTGTCTATGTCACTGTTCCGCTGTTTTTTGACTTGGCTGGCTGGCTTCTTCTCCAGGTTTTCTGGCATTCCAGTTTATCTTGCTTAGGTCTTCTGGTTTTCTCTTCTGGCTCATGCTTCCAATCAGGAAACACATTAGGATCAAGTGGAAATATCCCAGTCTTCTGAAATTCATTCACTATTGTTCCAGTGAGTGCACTTTTATGATTTCTGCTTCATAAAGTTGTAGTTAGTGCATGAATATAACAATTTACAAGGGAATTATTGCATTATGTATGCATGTTTTGGCGTACGCTTGAACAGCTGGCAGAATTTAACAGCAGAAATATTCCTTCTGTAAAACATGACTGATCCAGTATGAGGGATAAAACAGGATATCAGGGTAGTGCCCTCTTTTACCTGCCCTAGCATCACCCAGTTTTTCGGGGCATTCACTTGTCACAAACAAGATGGTACCTCAAGACAGCAGAGTATAAAATAAGCATGTATAGAGAAGTGTTATACTAACCTGTGTATAGAATGCAAATCTGCCATATTCTCCTTTCATTGTTTTAGCATTTGGCACAAGAATGTGGGTGAAACATTTTAATATTACACAGAAAAGATAAGGTATGTCATAACAAAATTATACCAGTTTCACTGTGTACATTTTCTGTTACATGCTGATGCCAGTTTTGCTGACAACAAAGTAGTTAATTTATTAGCAGGTAGCAGCATCTGCCACATAGAGCCAGTATCCTGCTTTAACGAACTACCCAATTTCATCCAACTTTCCTGTATATGAATGTGTACTATGTTCTCTGATATTGCTTTATAACATACCATAGATACAGTTGCTGCAGCACAACTGATTGTGTTACCTTTTTGTTTTCAGTTCCCGCCACAGCATCAGCCTGGTATACATGGCCAGGTTCCACCTGGTCAACAGGTACCTCAGTATGGTGGCCAGGTGCCACATCCAAATGAGATACCACAAGGACAGATATATGCTAACCAACTGCCTCAAGGTCAGATTTATCCATCAGGACAAGTACATCCTGGTCAAATACCACAAGGACAAGTGCCACCTCAGGTGCACCCTGGACAAGCACCGACCCAAGTTAAGCCTGGACAGGCTTCATCCCAGGTATCTTCTCAGGTTCAGCCTGGACAAGCTCCACCTCAGCATGTACAAATACCAATACAATCCCAGCAAGGACAAAACCTAAACATTAATCCCCTGCCCCAGCATGTCGCTCAGCCAGCTGAACATCTGAACGAGCCACTGGATGTAAACAAGTTGAACCATGGCAAAGATAATGCAGATATCGGTGCTGTACCACAGGTGCAAAAAGCTCGCTAATCCAATGCGTTTTATGCACCTGACATGGCAGTATTCTGCTGCATTAGTCACTACGTATTACATTAAGGTTAAGTAAAATTTTTCACTGTATGGGACTATGTCATAATAAAAGCTGAATATAAATCATACAACAATTAATAGCAAAAACTGCAGTCTCACATTGTATCTTGTTGGGGCCCTGCATATTCAGTAGGCACTTGTGATAGGTTACAGCATAATTATTTGTCATACAGTGTTAAACAATTTCCCACTCATCTGCTGGGCATTGTATTGACACATTGTTAGAAGTTACTGCCATCTCATGGCTAAGCCTAGAATTACTTTTGGGGGGAAGCACCACCAGCAGACAACCGGGTCTTCAAAGTTGAGGTGTGTGTACATGCATGCACATGTATGTCTGATTTCTGATGAAATACAGTAGAAGTCCATTATAAGAAGAGGTCATAATAGTGTGGAAATTTATTATTAATGTGAGTACTCATTATAACCAGATTTGCATATGGAAACACAAATTTCACATGCAGAATGAAATACATATTTTGATGGATGTCTCATTAGAACTGTAACTTGCTTTAGCTGAGGGCAAACTGTAATGAATACAAAGAAACCATATGGTGCAAGGGGTTGCTAGATGCATAACTATTTTCATATCATAAGAACATTATCAGTTGTTTTGGTTTTATTTTGTCTAACTTATACTAAACTACATTATGGCATGCCAAGTTAAGTGTAAGAGTACTGTGCTATATTCTATATTACACACACACACACACACACACACGTTCCGTTAGGAAGTGCCGTGCCCCTTGTTCGCACCTGTACCATGCACTTCCCGCTTCACATAAACCAGCGTTACTACTATGGCTTTGGTTGTTAATCACAGAGTTACTCATGTCATTACAAGTCATACCGCAGTAATTGCATCAGTATACCAAGTTGATCTTCAGTTTACCAGTCTGCCAATAAACCAAATTCCATGGCCAAAGTGCCCCCCCCCCTTTTTTTCTCCCCTCCCCTCAAATTTGGAGAAGTAATGTTGAACAATATGGGCAATTTATCATGGGTAAAAATAAAATGGATGCATATCAGGATAACAACCAACTTAAAATTGAGTAATTAAACAGGGCAGTTTAATGTACCCAGACCAGCCACAGAGGACTATGCACATTAGTCCTACTTATGCAGCTACGGGCAGTAACAGGCAAAGGGAAGGCTGCAAATCCTATAAGAGCAGTGGCACTTCATCAGTCTGTGTCTTGGTGATAACACAAATAATTCAGGCTTGTTATACCTTGTGTACCTTGAACAAGCCTACAGGCCCTACAGTTTGTCTGTGTTATTTAAACACGCCACATATATATAAGCTATTACACTTAGCATGGCATATTTATCACATCTGCTGGAACATCTCAAAATATCTGTGGTGGTTGGGACAAAAGAAATGCACTCTGTACACAATGTGGTCAAATAGAAACCAGTCCCCATTGACTGCAGACAGAACAGTCTTATCACAATAACAAAATATCATTCTTACTGCAGCATTCAAGTAAAACAGTCTATCAGGAAATGCCTATGATTACTCCCCACATCACGTGTATGACAGAGAAAAGGTATACCTCCAATATTAAATTAACATTACATAAAAATATCCAAAAAGACTGTTTTAGTTTAAACCTGATATAACAACCTGAAATTCAAGTGCATTTAATCGCTGTAGATTCTTCAAATATTACATTCTCTTATCCGTCTTGTACCCTGTTCCATGTTACACATCCAATATACGACAGGTTGGACCGACACTGAAACTTCAGAACACCAGCTATTGTGTCTGAAGTGCCCTTACAAATATTTTTCTTAATAATCTCTTCCTTACAAATTACTTAGCAGCTACAGTCACATTAACAATTGTACTACACTTTATAAATTAAGCATACTGATATTACTCTTGTCCAATAACCACGTTGGATGATCACAGAGTCATGGATTGATTCCCAACACAGGTGAGCCATTTTCCTCTACTCCAAAGCATCCAGACCAGCACTGGGACACACCCAACCTCCTATTCAATCTGTAATGGAGTTTCTTTCCTGGGGTAAAGTGGCTGCCATATGGAACTACTTATTTACTTCTCTCTAATGCCAAGGTTACAAATATATTCTACTATATGCCTTCATGGCATACTATAAGGCAACTTTACCTGACTAGTATTACAACTGTCTAAACTGAAAAACAAACAAGCACAGGTATCCTTCACTACAGCATACTTTGCTTCATACTGTTTTGCTACTGCATTCTTGCCAACTGTTTTTTCTCACTTTATGCAAAAAATGTTACATAGTGTAACTTTTCTGAGCACTTGCATTGTGTTTACTGCCACTGCTGTGCATTAACTGAGGCCTAGGGCAGCTAATCAGCAGACTGTCGAGTTTAGTGGGTGGAGTGGCCACGCTTTTCAAGGAAGAAGCCACAAGAAATGACAAAAACACATAAACATAATTTATTTTTGCATTTTAAGTGGTACAGCATGGTATAAGTTGCCTCCCATCTTGGGTTTTTTCCTCCCATATTCTCTTGGGCATTACTACTCATGATGAGTTGGAACAAGCACAGAAAAACAAGTGTGAAAATAAGTTTCCTAAAGATGCATACTTAAAACTTTTCATGAGTCAACACACATACTGAAGCAGGAGAACACCAGCTCAATTTCTGTGAAGCGTTAGATTCAGCAGGATCAACGGTATGCTGTATTTTGATAAAGGCAAAATAAAGGGATGTGGAAAGAAACTCATCCAAGGACTTTACACAGAATTAAACAGTACTCCATATACTTCTAATCATTAATTTGACTTCATTACTGAAATATGTCTTACAGGAATTAATTATTATTGAAGTATAAGCTGAGTATGCAAGTTAGATCTATGAACATTAATTCTTATCGATAAAGTTCCCTTGCTCAGTGCTGTTTCACTTAGCACTGTCTTTTTCTGGAACCAAATACAAGCACTAAGTGAGGGATGCCTGTATACTGTGGTCTGACAGAAAATCCAACTGTGTAGAATGGCAGATACCATACATTTTTTTATTTTAATAGAAGACATCTGGTTGTGTTTCTAATACTTACTTTTTAAGTAATTTTTATAATGAAAGTACCTTCATACCTGTTAGTAAACACCTACATAATGTTTTAGATACATTACATCCTGTTCAACAATGTTTTAAACTTAAAAAAAAATTTTGTAACTGTTTTTACACACACCCTGTAAACAGTATGGGATCCCATACTGTATAGTGCACACCGATTGTACCGTTTACTGGAAAATATTGGCCTGAAGATGGTCTAGAAAAGAACAAAACACGTAGCCATACTAGGGTGCTAATGATTGTATGCTACTGTTGTGTTTTGATGGAATAAAACCATTTTATTTTAAATACCATACAGTAAAACTTAAAGTTTCAGTCGTATGTAGGTTGTTCAGTAAGTCTACACTTAATATATTTCAAACTTCTGGGAACTTGTGTATCTTTCATTGCCATTCCCAATCAACCATAAATATGCAGACTGCATGTATATTTTTTTCCAACTTATCATTTGGACAGAATTACATGAAGGTCTGCAGCCATCCTACATGCAATGTTTCCATGAAATATCATTCAATCTTCCACCACCATTTCAACATCTTACTTGCCACTTGATTTCCCCTGCCTGTCAGCAAAAAGAAAGAAACAGTCAAGACTGAATCAAGCTAAAGTACATATTAAAAAGAAGTAGTATGAACTGATCACAGAACAACTTCAGTTGAAGTCAATGACCATTGGCTGTTTACAGCACACTAAGAATCATTACTGTGTTCACAACAGCCTGTCACGTGACACAATGTGAGCCAGATGAATCCAGTCCACAGCCTCTCATCCTATTCTTCAATACCCATTTTGATGTTATGCCAACATCTAGTTCTTCCAAATGGTCTCTTTCCTTCAGGTTTCCACACCAAAACCCTGTATGCATTTCTCTTCTCCCCATACATGCCACATGCCCCTCCCATCTCATCCTCCTCAATTTATTTCATCACAAATAATTGGTGTGTACAAAACATTAAGTTCCCCATTACATAGTTTTCTCCAGTCACCCTAGAATGAATTGTTCTACCTCCTGCTTTAATCAATTCTGCTGGAATTTGATAAATATCTGGTGGTTTGTATCTTTTTGGCTTTTCAATAGCCATCTAAACCTCAAATTCACTGGGCTCAGGAACTATGGCTCTGCTGTATGTGCAGTATTTCAGTCTGCATAATAATCATTAACTCCAAGTACATTCAAGAACTGAGAAAAATGATTCCTCCACCTAATCCAAATATTGTGGGAGTCTCTAGGCACATTAACTGTCTCATCATTACTATATTAGTTCTAGTTAATTTTTTTGGTGTCCCTATACAAGTCTCTAATATTGTTGTTCTTACTGTGTGTTTGAAGTTCACTGATTTTACCATTCACATATTCCCTCTTGTTCCTGCAATGTCTACTATCTTCACCTCTCACACTGTTCAGACTACCTGCATTACTGTGGTCTGGATCCTATAACCAGTACAGTTTATCTGCTTCCTTTGATCTAAAAATTGTGAACATTCTTCACAAAACCATGGTTTATGCTGCTTCTGTTCATACAGACCTAGTCTCTCTCTAGCTGAGGTTTAATATTCTCCTAAATGTTTTCCCATTCCCTTCGTATGTCCCTGCTATCATGTATGTTCTCTAAAGCTGCAAACCTGTTTGAGTGTTTAGTCTCATATTCCCTTAAATTCCACCTCAATTAGATGCTTGAGATTGAATCTTCACATCAAACTTCAGCGTTGCTTGTTTCCTTACCAATAGTATCTCCCTAACATTTGCTACCACCAGGTAATGATCAGGATCACACTCAACTCCCCTGAAGGACTGTACATCGAGCATACTTGAATGATATCTCCATCTATCAACACATGGTCAATCTGTGAGTCTAGTAATGAGGAGAGGTCCAGAGTATTGACACATGTTTCAGTACGGGAACATCATGCCCTTAACAACCAGACTTTTTGACGTGGCAAAGTTTACTACTATAATTACCAGGTGCATGACTATTCTCGTAAACTCTCATCCCAAATTGTTAGTTTGAAAGATCTTCTCTCCTCAATTTTGCATTAAAATCCCCTAACAGAATTTTCATGTGGTACTCAGGAAAGTGATCAAACACCTGCTCTAATTCCTCATAGACTCTGTGCTTTAAGTAATCACATTTATCCCCAGTTGGTGCCTGTGCATTCAGAACCATAATATCAAACCTGTGACCTCTCAGCACTATATATGACAACCTATCACTAACAAACTCTACTCTCCTCTAATGTACAAAAGAACCTGTCTGTAACTGATGATTTTCATTTCCTTTTTCATAAAGAAGGATTATACTGTATATTCTCGTATCTAATCCGCACTCAGTTTTTGGCGATTTCTTAAACGGAAAAAAGTTAGCTTGTGATTCTAATCTCCACCTTTCCTTCAACCGCCCCTTGCCCACAGGGCGAATGATTGAATAATATTGGATGTTACCGTTGCGTTAAAATCCGATGCTACACTTTGGGGCCGATGATTCATACCAGTACCTTGAAGTGGGTCTTTCTCAACAAGTGTGCGCAATCTCGTCTGAGCACGGATGATTCAGTTATGAGTGATGACGGCGAATCTGATGAAAAATTATAATACGTAATAAATAGAATAATAAATTATCGTGTTGTATTGTTCTTACGGCACATACAGCGGCTCCATCATTTTTCCAAAATCCAGCTCTCGACTGCGAATCTAATCTGCATGCAACTGTAATCCGCATCTGATTTTTTAGCCCTCTAAAACTGTAAAAAGGGTGTGGATTAGATTCGAGAATATACGGTAATTCTCTGTTCTTTCAGTGCCTCCCTTGTCTGATCTAACCTCCTGTAAACCCATTAAATCTAATCAATACCTCGTTAATTCTCTGGCCACTGTCTTAAGTGAGCCTGACCTATACAGGCTCCTCATGATCCACTTGCTGAATCTCATGTCCCTTTTCCTTTGCTTACATATACCACAGGACCAGCCCATGTCTGGGGATTTGTGAAACAGTTCACAACATGGCAGTTTTTATGGGTTTTTGCACCTCACCCAACCCCCAAGCTGGAGAACCACCCTTTGTCAGCTGTCTGTGACTGCTTATTTAATACATTCGCAGCTACCCTCCGTACTGGCAGCCATTCTTCCATCTGCAACCTCAGGACATGCCATGCCACAGTGACAGGGACCCATCTACCACAGGTCAAATATTACCATATTTCCAGGGAAAATGTATTTATCCATATCTAAGACAACCCCCAAAAATCAAATGGCTGCTAAGAAAAAATATTTTACCATTAATTTTGTATGCTTAATACACAGAGTATGGCAGATTCTATCTACCTTTAACAATCAGTGTCACTGTCTCCATGTTCACAGTTCGTGCCTCACACAATCCTAACATTCCCATCCTCTTCACTGCCATCCCACAACATATCTCCAGCCCCATCCATTGCACTGGGTATACAGGACTTCTTAAAACTTTTCAGTCACTTCTGGTGAGATGCACTGCCATACCATTATGAACACATTGACTAAATAATACATTTGTATTTCTTGGTTTATAAACTTGCTCGGACACATGAACATTCACATTTTTCCCCACAGAGAGAGTTAGTGGTGTTAAGAATTTTAAATACATGTGTTCTGTTTTTTGTATTGTGTCTGTGACCTGATGTCCGAGTTAATGGCCTTGATAGTTTTTAAATGGTGGATTGGTGCAGGTTTTATATTTGAGTCTTGCAGTTAATTATTAATTTTTCATTAGTCATTTTCCTGTTACTACCCTTGGACTAGATCTGTTCTGAAGTGCATAACTTCACATGTTGACTGTACGGCACCCAGTCACTGACAATAGCTCAAAAGGAGTCCATCAGTGTAGGTGCTTCTTTGCCTGAAGACAAACAGAGCCAATCCAAAACACTGTGCTTCTTTAAAAAACTGCATAATGGGCAAAGCCAAAGAAAAGAAGACTGTCAGTTAACTTTAGCCATGCTGTGCTGTTTCTCATCTACACATAATGCTTTGGTGACGCAGGACTTTGTTTGCCTCTGCATGATATGGTTCACAGCAGTCCAATCTGGCATGGTCCAAATTGGCACTTTGCACTGAATTTAAGATGACATCATACATTTAAACACCAAATTTAAGGAAAAGACTTCATCTTGTACTTGAGTAAATATGGTATTAGGGTGATCAAATCAGGAAGGGTAAGCATGTGGTACACATAGGGTGGAGAAATTCATACAGGGTTCTGATGGGAAAACCTAAAGGAAAAGATTGTTTGGAAGACCCGGGAGTATATAGGATGGTAATACTAACATGGAACCTGCAGAAATTGGCTGTAATTGCATGGATTGGATTCATCTGGCTTGGAACAATATCTAGTGGTGGGCTCTTGTGAAGACAGTAGGGGAAAGTCGCCTAATATGGGGAGGTGCATTATTTCATACCAGGAGGTGCTGAGCTCTCTGCTTAAGAATGTAAATCATCAAGCAGATGAGGCTGGTTCTTGTAATCACAATATAAACGGTCAGTTGCTCAGGATCTCCGTACTGACTGGGCGTCTTTGTTTTGGTGCGCTGTGAAATTTTTGCTTATCGCTAAACTGTGACTCATGAGCCATTGAAGGTAAGCTATTTTTCTGAATTAGTTTGGTGCAAAGTTCTCTATTAAGTGTAATCTTAAACACCTGATTTGGTTCATTGGTAGAATTTTATGTCCTTCTGTTTTATTCACCCATTTTCTCTAGCACCTGTTTGCGCCTATTATGGGGAGGTTTGATGAGCCTAATATGGGGCTTCCCATATTAGGAACAGTACCTTGTGAATTTTTGCTTCTGGGTTATATAATATTACAGATGGCTCAAAGGAAATAATGGGACCCCGAAAGAATAAAGGCAGCTATTGAAGCTATAAGGAACAAGGAAATGGGCAGCTACAAAGCATCCAGATTTTTCAACATACCACAAACGACACTAGAGCGTTATGTTAAAGACCAGCAGAAAAGCTCAAGTGAAACAGTAAAAAACAAAGCTGGGTAGGAAGCAAGTTCTTCCTTGTGAAGCAGAAAATGATCTGGCTGAGCATGGTCTTTTGATGGAAAGAAAGTTTTTTGGCTTGACAATGGCAGACGTCATGCGTCTCGCTTACCAACTTGCTGTAAGAAACGGAATTAAAAACCTATTTTGCAAGAGAAATGAAGCTGGAAGGAAATGGTAGAAAATTTTCCTACATTGTCATCCACAAGTTTCAGTTAGAGCCCCTGAAGATCTTTCACTCTCAAGAGCAAGGGGTTTCACTCCTGGATCAGTAGCTCAGTTTTTTTAAATCTACGAACCCGCAGTGGATACCAACATAATCTTGCAAGACTTTACAACTGCGATGAAACCGGCATCACTATTGTATAGCACAAAAACATGAAAATATTAGGATTGAAAGGCAAGCGTCAGATAACTTCTCTTCAATCCGCAGAACGGGGATCTCTTGTGACAGTCGTCACCTGTATGAGTCCAACTGGACACTTCACTCCTCCATTACTTGCATTTCCAAGAAAAAATATGAAACAAAAACTGATGAATGGCACACTGCCTGGATCAATCCATGCATGCCATCCCTTGGAGTGGATACAGAGCAAGATTTTTTCCCAGTGGTTGCTTCATTTCAGCAAACATACAAAGCCGACAAAAGAAGATCCTGTTATCTTAGTACTGGACAGTCACTATTCACACACCAGGAACCTGGAGGTTGTTACTTTAGCTCGAGAGAATTATGTTTACATCATTTGCCTCCCACCTCACAGCAGCCACAAAATGCAACCCTTGGATAAAGCTTTCATTGGGCCCCTGAAAACATTCTGCTGCCAAGAAATTGAAAAATGGCTACGTTCACACCCAGGGCGAGTCGTCGCCATCTACCAAATTGGCGAACTATTCGGTAATGCATACAAGCAAGCTGCAACAGCCGAAATAGTGGCTAATGGCCTCTGGGCGACAGGCCTCTTTCCTCGTGACAAGAACATCTTCAGACCATATGAGTTCCCTCTGTCCTCAGAGGACAAAATGCTGATCCTGTTAACCATCCTGCTTTGATAAAGACCAGCAATCAGCCATCATTCAGTTCTGCTAATTTTTCACCGTTCACTTCTGCTGAGGCTCTCCGATCATCGGATATCACCCCTGTGCCAAGCCTGAACCTAAAGCCAAATCCTCATGGTGGAGCAGCAAAGAAAATAACAAGTACAAAAAATTTGTTGAAGCAACTAAAAAAAAAAAGAAAATAAAACAGGCCACTAAACCAAAAACCGGTCAGCTTGCGTCAAATGCCCTTCTTGGTCCTTCAAAAAGATGGAAGAGAAGGGTTTGCCGGGATCCAACTCCGTCTGACACTCCATCAGATTTGGACCTAGCTGTTCCTTTCGCTGACGATTCAACAGAAGAAGATGAGTAACAAGACGCTGACTGTGTGTTCTGCACTGGTCGTTTCTCTGAAGACCACAATGGAGAACACTACATAAAATGTGCGAAATGTTTCAGATGGGCACACACACTTTGTGTTGATATGGAGGAAGATTTTGTTTGTGAGCCTTGAAAGGGATAAATACTGTTTTGTTCTTGGTTTGTATCCTTTTATTTGTATTTTTTTCGTATTTTGTAACTGTTCTTTGTAAATTATTCACCTCCCCAAATTAGGCGCGCACACCTCCCCATATTAGGAACACACATGCGCCTACTTTGGGGAGATGATGCCTTTACAGAAATGAATTTTACACGCACTTTTCTTTTCATAATGTATGATGTTTATGCAGCAACTCTCTCTTCATTAATCAAATTAAGTTACTCTTGTGTTTTGGAAAGTTTTACAACATTTTCCTAAGTTTAATAGCAGTTTAAAAAAACCTCCCCACATTAGGCGACTTTCCCCTACTGAACGTGCAGGTTCCATAAAATGCAGGGAACTTCTTGACTAGATGAGAAAGAAGAACTACGCTCATGTGGTTAGTCAGTAAGTCATTTAGTTAGTTACTTTTCAGTCAACCGTGGCACGTGTTATTTGATATTGAGATCTGAGGTTCTAACACATGCGAATATTAAAATAAAGGTCCCCTGGGATGTGACACGTCTTCCAAACTGGTACCTTTCCACTAAAGTACGGGCATCACGTTCCAAAAGGCAAAAATTATTTTACAGTGAAAGCTGGATTTTACATCCCTTCAAACTACATTTGCCTTGGTGATTCTATGCATGTTTTTATGAGTCCCACCAAAAGAGTTCTGTAAGAGGAATGCTGTAAATTCCTTGAAATTACAACAGTTCTTTCCACCAAACTGCACAATTATTCCATTAAAGTGAGCACAAGCTGTTCTGCTGCTGTCATTTTAGGTACTTCCAATTGAAAATCAGCAAAGAAAACTGGATTTTGGTTACAATATCCTATACTGTCTTTACAAAAATAAGCAAAAAAAGGCTTGGAGCATTATACAAACGGTTACTAACTATAATAATGCCAATAATGTATCAGTGATGAATATAAATGATAACTTATCAAATCACCTACCTATGGCAAATGCCTTCAATAAATATTTTCTATCTGTTACTGATAATAAAATTATCCATAACTATACGAACCAGTCACATTTTATCTCTAGTAATATCAACCTATCGAACTATTTACATCATGCATTAAAACAACCATTTTTTAACATTAAATGAGAACATACAACTACTAGAGAAATTTAAGTAATAATTAAATCTTTGAAACTGAAAAAATCTCATGAATGACGAGGTATCAACAAAAACCTTTTGTCCCCTTTACCCAGTATATGTAACAAGATTCTTGCAACAGGTATTTCCCGATAGACTAAAATACTCGGAAATTGAACCTTTATTTAAGGTGATAAAACAAGTATTTCTATTTACAGGCCCATTTCCTTCCGCATTTATTTATGTAAAATTATTGAAAAGATTACATACAAAAGACTATATGATCATATAAATATAAATTATATATTAGTAAAGGAGCAATTTAGCTTCAGAACTAATTCATCTGCTGAAATAGCTGCTTATATTTTGATAAATAATATACTTTCATCACTAAATAATAGGTTATTGGTTGGTGGTCTGTTTTGTGACTTGCAAAAAGCATTTTTTTGTTTAAATTCGGAAATATTGTCAAAAATGAGATTTTATGGTATTTAGGCTGTAGCCAACAAATTGATTAAATCCTACTTACAAGATAGGTATCAGAGAGTATTAATAAATGTTAAGAAATCAAACATTTTTCTGAATGGGAGCAAGTGAAATAAAGGGTTCTTCAGGATCTGAAAATAGCTCCTTTATTTTTTTCTTTTATATATTAACTATCTTTCTAAAATTATATCAGATAAATCTAATCCTGTTTTCTTCACCAATGACATGAGTATTATGATTACAAATTTTAATCCCTTGGCATTTAGGAATACTATTAATGAAGCCTAAGGGGAAATAAAGGAATGATTTCAGGGTAATTTATTGTCATTAAATTGTGATAAAACATATTTTTTGCAATTTGTAACTAAAACGAATCAACAAATCAATACCAAAATATATTTTGGAAATGAACATATTACTAATACCCATAGTACCAAATATTTTTGACTGACTACTGAAACTTCCTGGTCGTGGAAATATCATACTAGGGAATCAAAATCTAAATTAAATAAAGCATGTTACGCTATTGGATCAATCAAACTGTGCATGTCTTTAGATGTACTAAGAATGACTTAGTTTTCTTATATTCATTCAATCCTGTCAAATGGTATAATATTTTGGGGGAATTCATCTTATATAGTAAAAGTATTTTCAAAATTCAGAAAAGAATTAGGGTTATTATGAGTTCTGGTAGAAAGGACTATGCTGTGAGTTGTTAAAACAGCGAAATATTTTACCGCTACAATCTCAGTGTATATTTTCTTTACTTTTATTTACTATTAAGAACAGGGATCAATTTCTATCCAATTCATAAGTTCGCAATATCAATACAAGATACAATGCCAATTTACATTTACCTTTAGCAAATTTAACATTATACCAGAAAGGAGTTTTTAATGCAGGAAGTAGGATTTATAATCATTTGCCATCAATTATCAAGGGCTTATCAAATGATGGGAAACATTTCAAAACAGCTTTAAAGAGGCATCTTTGGACAATTCCTTCTATGGCTTGGAGGAATATTTTAATCAAAACATGTCATGATCTTGGTTCCTTTCACGTAGTAATTAATACGAAGTTAGTGGAATTATAATTACCATCGTTTTTATTCACTTGTTTAGGTTATTACATTTCTAGTCAATTTGACCTTTTTGTAATATTGTACAGTTATTGTTGTTAAGTGTCACATGACAACAGCTCTTTCTGCACTCTTTTATATACATATTGTGTTTATTTATATAGATTTTTATGTGTTGTGTTATATGTGTAATTATGACTATTTCCATATCTTTGGGCTGATGGAATGTGAAAGTAAATTCACAATTAACATATGCTCACTACCTTTGAACTGTGATGCATACTGATGATCTATGTCATGTGTGCTATATGTAAGACCTGTAAAACATTCTGTGGCTTCAGGGTCATAACAGCAGAATGGAGCCCTGCATCACAGAATATGTTTGCATCATATTGGTGCAAATCCTGCGTAGTTACACATCGTCTTCTGTGTGTTTAGTACTGCTCTTTGAATTTACTCTGAATTTAAATGGCAAACAATTTTATTTTCATAATTTATTTCTGGCTGTGACGCACTATACTAACTGCAAGTTCCACACTTACTAAGTTGCTGCAAGGAAACATCCCATGAGGTTTAACCCTTAGGCTACTAATGTCATATATATATGGAGCACCTATTCTTGATGTTTCTAGATCACACACAACGACGCAGCACAGTCGGTAGGACTCCCCTGGACGAGTGATCAGCTCGTCGCAGAGACCTCT
>Ga0268261_10000556_pt1 | contig 23800 bp, 11 predicted proteins | sample TergutNc150P1_FD_190353 | JGI IMG/M metagenome (GOLD analysis project Ga0268261, IMG submission 190353) | Nasutitermes corniger P1 segment gut microbial community from laboratory colony in Florida, USA - Nc150 P1 (SPAdes) (version 2) | ecosystem: Host-associated > Arthropoda: Insects >...
AATTGTATATATGCAGCCTCTGGTATCGTCACTCTCTGCAGGTGACTGTCCTGTGCACCGGTTAAGAAAGAAGTTCTCTCTTAAACGGTGCACAGGACAGTCACCTGCAGAGAGTGACGATACTAGAGGCTGCATGTATATAATTACGACGTAGACCTTCTGAGGGTGAGCAGGGCAATTCTCGAAACATGTAGAGGATTTTAATAAATGAATTATATATAAATAAATAAGAATGTTGTGCATCAAGTTGGAAATTAACTAAGGCCCCCATTTCCGATTAAACAGGAGTCTAGGTGGGCCCTAGAGCAAAAGAAAAATATCTTGTTCCTGGCGGGAATCAAACCCCGGATAGTTTATTCCAGAGCCTAGTCACTGTAGCGACTACAGTATCTTTGATAATATAAATTTGGTACTGTAAATTAAGGAATGAGCAAAGAACAAAAGTTTCTTGGGTGACATCGTCCCGTTGTGTGTTTTTTGTCAATAGCGTATTAATTATCCGACCAAACAAACCAATACAGATACAGTACATTCGTCTTTCATTACACACTACAACATGTTTCGGCTGTCCAGATCAGCCATCATCAGGTAGGTGCTGGGTACGCAAAAAATACATAGGGACAGGCGCTGCCATTTATATCCGTTTTGTGTATCCAATACTTACCTGATGATGGCTGATCTGGACAGTCGAAACATGTAGTAGTATACTGTCGGATAATTAACACCTTATTTTACAAACAAAAGTAGTATAAATCTAATTAGGCCCGTGTGTTTATCCACTAGCAGGATTGACTAGGTTTGTTTGATCATCACGTGTCCATCATCGATAAATAAAATTGCAAATACGGATACTTTAGAAGAATGTTAAGGATTTGTCTCTACTTCTTGGTACGGAAAAGCGAGGAATTCGTAAGTTTTATAAATTATCATAGTTTTTTGTTGCTGTGAGTGACAAAAGCATTTGTATAATTTTGAAGCACATGCATGTATATATACTAAGTGCGGTCATTGCTGGCTTAGATGAGCGAGTGCCAGCTTTTCCCTTCATAAATGGCCACAGACATACGTTGTGTGAATAGCGCAGTTCTTAGACGAGGACATAACTGGAAGGCGTAGGATGAACGGAAATTCAACTTTCATCTAAGATTGCCGATTAAATCGAATCCGAACGAATCTAGAGGCGTTCCGTTATGCCCAGAAATGTTAAATGTGTAATCCACACGTCATTCCCAGTTCTTTCGACTGCAGCTTTACACCTTATGCAATAATTAACACTGGTAAAATCGGCTTAAGGGTTTAGAGTCACCAAGGTATTTCTTGTATGAATGGAATAGAGCAAGAGTGGCCACAACGCGTCTCTTTCACGTCATTGGTGCGGGTCACGAAAGTTGACCTTAACAAGAACATTCAGGTAGTTTACATGCACACAAGGCTGACTGTGAAGGGAGTTTCCAAGGATTTTCCAAAGAAATTATAATTATAAGCAGTTGAAACTAACCTATTGTAGTTGGATGAAGAGAAGTGAGAAGCCATCAGCTGAGGGAAAATATTTTATTTTATTAACGCAGTAGCGGCTTCTACAACAAGCATTACTTCCTTGTGTTACCAACACCAAGCGCTGTCTGCGATCTTTCCGGCAATGGATAGTGCTGCTACCGTACGTTTAACTTAATAAATAAAGACATGACTTGCGTAAGTTCCTTCCCAGAAGGCGACTCCCGGATCTCGTCTAGCTGGCCACTCCTGGAATACAGTGAAAAATCATAGAACTGAAAATTTTATTAATTGTAAAGGCATGCCGTTAGTCGGTACATCTGTACCTGTGGTAAGGCGAGCATCATTTGCGACTCAGTGTACCGCTTGATAACGCTGCTTGTATTTCCGTTTCCTGTCGATTGCTGGCGCATACCTCATTTGTTTCACTTGAAACATAACGCATTTTACTGAAACATGATAACTTGTCTCTTCATAAATATCGAGCTGCAGTGTAAGCTGCATATGTTTCGATTATATACGGCGTCGTCAGGAGACTTCACCTTAAGTACAAAAAGTCTGTCAGCATTTTCGCTGCATGTTTTGTATTGCAAATCATTTACCTTAGTTAATAAATGTGGAATTGAATAGTCACCTTTATTTACTGCATGTTTATGAAGCAACCTGTTGAAAATTAAAGAGCTTTCACGTATAAAAGCATAATTTGAAACCTCCGGCATGTTGTACGGTATATCCTGATATGAATCAGTGGTCATTTTGGTTTACATGTAGTGTCCTATAACACCGGACGACAAAGTTTATCATAATGTCATTTGTAATGTACGGTAATTATTGTATATTGTCTCATGGCTTGCTTTGTATTTTCGACTAGGTGTTCTGGAGTGATTTCTTTTATCCCAGTATAGAGTATAGACAGCTTGTACTGAAAATATTGTTGACTCATTGAAGCATGATATTAAATTCTGTTACAAAGACGAACCGTTTAACTCTGTTTAAGGAAATAATCATTTGTCGGAGTATCATATGGAACACGTGAATACTGTGTGTAAGCAAGCTGCAGAGCCTTTAATATTAATGGAGATGATATATGTAGAACTGTAATAAGACCAGTAGTGACTTATGCCTCAGAAACATGGGTACTGAAAGAAGCCATAATTCAGAAATTATTAGTCTTTGAGAGGAAAATCTTAAGAAGAATATTTGGGCCCACAAAAGAAAACCAAATATAGAGAGTCAAAACCAATGAAGAATTAGATAAACTGATAAAACATAAAAATATAACTAATCACATTAAAGCTCAAAGAGTAAGTTGGTTTGGTCACGTACAAAGGATGCCAGATACCAGAACAGTTAAGAAGATATTTAATTGGAAACCTCTAAGTAAAAGATCGCAAGGAAGACCCAAGTACAGATGGGAGGATAACATCAAAGAGGACATCTGCCAAATGAAGATCAAAAACTGGATAGCCTGCGTCCAGGATCATGGGAAGTGGAAAGAGGTCGTTGAGAAGGCCAAAACTTTCAACTAGAAAGTTCAACGCCTGGAAGAAGAAGAAGATGCATGTAGTACCCAGGGTCTTCAAAGCGTAAAAAGAGAAAACAAGTTTAAAGCTATCCCACTACAGACCTGGACACGCCCTTGGGTCTCCAGGAGGTTGAGACTCCCAGCTCTAGCAGTCGGCACATGAAAGTGGCAAGTTCGTCAGCCCATCGCAACAGGCGCCCTTAACCCCCCCCCCCCCCCCAGGAGACAAACTTGATACTCGTTCCTTTTAGAGGAAGTGGGTTTAAGGGACCTTCTGAATTAAAAGCTTAATTCAAATATAACAGAATATAGTTACTCCGAAACATGCCAAGAATGCACTGAAGGTGGGGCAGAGGTATAGGTGGCCTCGTGCAGGCGACCACGGTACTAGAAGGGGATAAGGTGGTGAATCCCACGTCCCGGCCTTCAGTAACCACAGTACCCACTGTACTCTACAAGAGGCTGGGTGGATCCGGAGGCCGGTATAGACGGGCACAGAAAATCTCACCAGCACCGGGATTCTATTCGATTTCCGGACTGTCGGTAAACCAATTACACTATTCCGGCCGCCAAAATTAAAATGTAGGCCTAAATGAAATTAGTACTCTTAACATTGTATGCACCGTGCATGACGTCAAGTTCAAACTATCTAATCAACTATTCATGCACTAAAGATTAAACACAACAGACGCACAGTTTCCTTCCTACAACTAGGGAGTGCCGAAATATGTAGGAAGGAAACTGTGCATCGATTGTGCTTAATATTTAGTGCACGAATAGCTGGTTAGATAGGTTCAAAATTAGTGCTACTTATTATATGTTCTATTATATATGATTTTCTGGCATGTGTAATATGTAGATGATGCTCCACTCCAGGTCTACGTCAGTACTTATATTACACAACTTTTTTGCTCTCAGTGCTTGAGTATTTGCCGTGGTCATTGACGTTTGTTGGCATATGGGCTTCGTGCTTACAAGCCTATTTCGTGACTGAATTTCAGACATATTCTGTAGGTGTGTTCCGTCCGAGAACGTGTGTGAAATTAAGTCAGTCCTGCCATCATGGATCCCACACGGCCAATATTGTTGGCAGCCCGCATGAGTGACTGACGACATACATACATAAAATCACCTGACAGTTCAATGGCCCCCCCTCGGATTTCATCACTAACACCGTTACCACACACAAGGCCTTGGATAAAAATTTAGTAACTCTTTAGGCTGATGCAGAACACTCTGAAACTGTTGACCAAATAAGGTAACGTAAATTTAAGTCAGTCTATTAAATCGGTGTAAATAGAAGTAATGTATCGTGCGTAAAAATGTGTAACTTCTGCCAAACTTCAGGTGGTCATTCATGGGCGTCTTTTGAGAGAAATCTCAACCGTTACGTAGTTACCTCCCGCCCCAGCGCTGCACCCCCACAAAGTGCCGAGACAGTGGACTCGCCCGTACCATACCTACACACCCATCACAGACTAGCTCATATTGTATTTTGAAATTGTGTCCTACATGTCGACAGAAATAAGATTAACCTAGCCCGTTTGACAGTTTCACGAATACAGTTCGAATAAAATTCAGTGCCTAAAGGCTTCCTATGGAGAAGGCCAAGGGCAGGGAGCCAGCGGTGTGGCTATTTCGATTAGGTGAAAATTGTAGACCTCGGTGTTAGAAGGTCTAATACTATACAGTGGGCACTAATACAGAGAAATAAAGACATACAAATTCTTTTTTTATGTGGTTCCTTCGGTGAATTTATTTATATTACTCCTAACTACAGTAGGATTCAGTGAACCAGACGTCGGAAAAGCGAAATTCAGAAGCAGGTGCAGAATGTGACATAGAAAAGTAACACACGACACGTTATCGTCCTTTGTACGCGCAAGCACTCACCCGCGCGCGCGCGCGCACGCACGCACACGCACACACGCGCACACACACACACACACACACACACACAAACTAAGTCTAATAAATGGATGATTAGGCTTGTGATATGCTTTTAAATGCATCTATGTACGTACATACAAGAAAAGGATCCATGTTTTGAAATGTGACGGTGGTCTAGAAAGTCGGATGCGTTGGTTATGAGACATTCAGAATCCACATTTCAACAGCACACATTATGAATATATATAAAACAGAGGAATGATGTGGGAATATGTATAGGAATGAGGAGCAGTGAGTGAGATAGAAAAAGGCCGTTGTGTACTACCGTGTACAGCATATATCTGGAATTCTACTGGGAAAATGGTATTTCTCCATCAAGATTCAGTATAGGCTACGCTAATTAATTTTAAAAAATCAGGAAATGTAGCCAAGGATTTTTAAACATGCAATGTGCACACAAATCCTTGACAAGGAAATCCAGTCTCGACTGTGCAAGCCACAACGACGTTCAGCCTATGGTTTTCCATATCAATGCTCCACCAGGGTCATACGAACAAAGTTTTTTAGAACTGAAACCCCGATCAACGCGGGATATCTTCCCCGAGGTTCGTGTAGTGACAAGATCTAGACAAGAAAGTTTACCATTTCTTTTGACGTTTATTCCAAATTTTTGTCTACCATTTACAGACATATTATGCCTACTAATTCATGACTACAAAACTATATCGATGGTCTGTAACAGAATTAAGCATATGGATTTGAAAAACTGTGTATTGCTCCGTAATAAAATATGCTTCATTCCGTTCACAGCATAGTCACATGGGATTTCCATCGCTATTAGCACAGTTCTGTAGAAAATATAAAAAGTGACACACCTGCAGACACTTGCATGGATGTTGACTAACCAAGGTGAACCACAGACTACGGAAGGAGCAAGGTGACATAGACTGTTGAAGGTTGAACGCCTAGCAGACGAATTGTTCTCATATTAATTCACGGATTGGTAAGACAATGGATTTTTCGAAGACCGGAAACTTATTTGTGTCTTACTATATTATACAAATAATAGTCTGCAAATCGAATCACTAGCACATTTAATTAAGAAAGAATTAACGTCACCTTAAGTTAAATTTTGAGGGACATCACGCTCAACCGCGTGAAAATATCGCAATTAATACCTGGGCCCACTGACTTGAGAAAATTTGTCAGACATATACGCCTGCTAATGGTGTATGGTTAATAACTTGGCTACGCCTATTCAGTGCTGAGGAGTATGACAATCGACTCCAAACCTTCGTGTCCCGTTCCTCAACACTGGGGCCCAGAAAAAGTTCCTTAATATAAAATAAACACCGCAGTACAATAATCTGTTGATAAAGAGGAACTTTTTCCAGCGGTAGAGCGGGCGGGGCCTACATATACCTCCATGGTGGGTGTATATCTCCTCTTCCTCATCGACCTTCATGGTGTGCACAGAGACAGCTTGTAACAGACAAGATTAGACTGTCGTTGTTACCAGATGCTTCTGACCCTTCTCATTCGGCGACATATGTACTTCTACACTCCAGAAAACAATTTTGAACATACTCTAAATAAATGTTTCCACCGGTTATAAGCTTTATAGGCAAAGATCTTGTTCCTTGCCAAAAAAAAAGGTCGAATACGTATTTTTAGCTGTCTTTGTGACCCAGGAGCCAAGTAAGTCAGCAGCCTCAGTGAAGAAGAGGAACATATTGTAGAGGTCTGTTAAGGTTTTCACTAAAGTCTAAAATCTCCCACTGTCAAAAAACGCATTCTTGATAGTGGCACTGAAAAATGCATTTCATTAGCAAATGACAGGCATGTGCTCTCCAGTATGAGTATTTGACGCTAGAAAACAGGGTAGTGTGTGTAAATCCGTACTGAACTATACAATCTAAAAATATACCGTGAGAAAATATCTCAAATGTAATGGTCATCAGTGTTAATTACTATGCCGGATTTACAGATTCTGCACAAAATGAATGCATCATACCTGCCCCGGCATACGGCTAGAGAAAAGAGGTGAATCACGTTAACAATTGGTTGTCTGTAACAAGATATGATTGATTTAATTTCGGTTTAAATGTGTCTTATATAATATCCAATTTACACAAAACTGGCATCTAATTTTAACAAACTTTTTTGAAAAGGCCAGCACACCAATAAACGTTACTTGGCATAAAATATAGAACTCCTTTTCGCCATGGCTTATTCGAAAAAAAAAAAAAAAAAAAACGCAGGTGAAAATAATTGTGACCAAACAGTATGACTAACCTCGCAACATTCTCTGTTTCAATTTCAAGCCCAGCGACGTAATAAAAACTGCGAATAATGAATTTTAAAAATTTGTGCACATTACTGGATTGTGCCTATCCCACACTTGTTTCTTATTTAATGTATTACTTATATTATATTTACTGATTTGAACTAGGCTGTTAATATACTGACTCTCTGCAACAATGAGTTATTCATTTTTCCAGGAGAACGTGATACTGAATTAGTAGAGGATGATCGGGAAGAAGTGCCTGTGCCTTCCGTACCTGCAGTAGCTGTGCCCGCAAGTCCAGGCTTTGGATACATCCCAAATTTTTATGGCTTCTTCCCTGACTTTGACTTGGTTGAAAGAATCAGAGGTTTGTCTTATTAGAAAGAATTAAACCAAGATATTTGTTGACACAAAATACTGTGAGGGCTTCATCTAACATAGGATAAGAACAAGTGACAGGCTGTTGAGAACAGAGTAATGAACTTTTGGGTTCCATAAAATGTGGTGAATTTCTTGACTAGCTGATCTATTAGCTTCTCAAGAACTCGACTGAACGGACCGAGTAAGTAAGTCCTAGAGCGCTGTATAACATTTCTTCTTAGAAAATCATTTTATTTGACAAAGTTCACATATGTATATCATAAGATTTGAACCAAGTTTTCTCAGTTCTGCTAAGTTTTTAATTTTGTTAATGTCATATTCTTTGTTTCTATTAACATCAGTCAATATTGTCTCAAATATGAAGAGTCGAGTGAAGACATGGCTAAATAATCTTGGGTAAATGGTGTGATATGTGCGACAGTGATAATGTGCCCTAAAACAGTTGCCTAAATTACTCGAAAGTCTCCAGCAAATGTATTCAGATACGATTGCTTTTCACGTAAGATAATGATGTAGTGAAGCACAAAACTATCTCAGATGCTCCACACATGTTATTACTGTTCATTCATTCATTCATTCATTTTATTTAACGTTCCATAGATCCACAAAAACAATTGCAAGTTTAGGATATAGAACATGTCCAGAGTATACCATAGGATACATAAATTACATTAGTCTTTGGAATCAAACTGATTCCAAGTCATACATAAGTGTTATTGGATACAGTCGAGGAACAAAACTTTGTGTAACAAGATACATAGGACAGCCATAGTTGCAAAACTGACAGTCACAAACATAGCTACAAACAGAGGAACTTGTCAGAAACGAATGTCAAGCATTTAGTGAGTGAAACACAGAAACAGATTACACATTTGACTAACATTATTATAATAATGGTTGAGAAGTGAAAACATTTTCAGCTTGTAAAGAGATTGTGTTGAAAGTATTCTTCTAGGGAATAAAAGGAATGTATGTGTAGGAATCGTTTTAAACAATTTTCAAATTTCTTGACGTTATTAGATATATTTTTAATGTATGGGGGAGATTATTAAAGATTCTAATACCCATATAGTGTACCCCCCTTTGATATACAGTAAGATTAGTAATAGGATGATAAAGGTTATTTAGTTGTCTTGTACTTTTAGTATAGTTCTCTGTATTCAATATAAAAAAAGTTTGTTTTTAACTACAAAAAGCATTAGCAGAAGGATGTATTGCGACGTAAGAGGCAAAATTTCTAATTTTTTAAACAGACTCCTGTCTGTATTAATCATAAGCAGGTGACCTTAAATAAGGCTACAGGCAGTTTTACATGATTTCCTTTTGCGCGATTTCGCTTTAGCATGACTTGAAAATTTACACCAGTTTTCGATTTACGTGATAATTTTCGGTTTAACGCGATTTGGCATATTATAACCGTGGCCGCGCTCATATTCTGTAGTAGGCTAGTAGAAAGTGACGTCACTGTCAAGCCATTAGTCACGTGTGTGTATTAATTACGTTGATTATATAATCGCGCGGCTCATTTAGTTTTCTCTTCTAGCAACAGTGGCTTTTCTTATCAACATGAGTGAAAAATGTAAATCTACATCACCTAGTGCAATCAAAGTGAAAAATCGGCGACACAGATCGGCATTGAAAAGAAATTAGACGTAATAAGCCGAACTGAAAGTGGTGAACGAATTGTAGACACATGCGTTAATATTAGATTCGCCCATTTTAGCGTACGTACAATTCGTGATAATGCTGATGGGATTAAAGAAAGTGGTAAGTATTTAGATGATTATTGAATGCGAACAGTCTGAAACAGGGACGGTTTTTTTTTTGTGTAGCAAGACTATCACAGTCATATCAGAATGAACCATACCAAAAACTATGGATGTAAGTCTCTTAAATTTCCATTGCATTAGAAATAAATAAATATATTGTATAGAAATGTATGTACACTCTGTATAAAGTATGCACTATATAGGATGAGGATGGCAATCCCAAAACTCCCAAGAAATACACTGTTTTAAATGGGAATTTTGTGTTTGACTTGCATGGCATATTGTGGGAACATAACCTGGAAGTAAAACGAGACTTGCCTGTATTGTAAGTAAGACATGAACAAATAAATAACTTTCCTCTTGTAATGTTACAAGTTGCTGATGTGATAATTTACAGAATTCAGCGTAAGGGAATTCCTGTACTAAAATACTCCATACAACTCACATGTGTCACACAGCTGAAAACATTATTTAAATTTACTAGTAGAAATAACTCTTAGGTTACAAGATGAAGCATTATGCAAAGTGAGTGCTCTTCTCCGCGTAACATACATATACCTACATACATACACACATATACATACATTCATCATTCATTCATTCCATGGATCCATAAGTTTTAAAATTATAAGGACAAAATATAAAATAATGTATTCATGAAACTTATATATATGAATAAACAGAAACATGTCATTGGACACATTGAAAATATAGTGATGGAACAGCATATACACCTCAAACATGCTTGAAAACTTAGAACTGTAAATTAAAATTCATTGTCATAATTTTTACTTTAATGAATCTGATTAATATGTGGTTTTGATAGTAGACCGAATGATAATATAACAAAACCACAACTTTTACAGATTAAGCTTTTATGAAAACATTTTACAATTTTGATAAAGTTTCTTTAAATGAACTAACGTTGATGGTCCAGAAGGACTGAAGCGTGTAGGTTGCTTATAGTGCACGAATACATAGCTGTGTTGGACGGTGGTTTAACTGATTATTTGTTAATTGTTGGAAGCACAACAGGATGACATCCATCAAATTCTTGCACACTGCGTGTGGATGACACAAAAGAGGCACTTTGCACAAAATTGAGGTATCTGTGGCCTTACTACAGTAGGTAATACAGTTTGTTATAAACACAGGTCTGAATTAACAAGGTACCCTTTCTGTTTTACAGGACTAGTAACAAGACTGAGGACTCAGATTGGTAGCACCTTCAGTGACTTTGACTGGAATAAGGGAAACACCACATCTACAAAGAAGGTACTTTTCAGTTTTATGTCATTATGTCTGAGGTTAGGGTGAAAGTATGGAACATCAGTTCAATGTGCGATGCAGTATAGGGATATTGATATTCCCCGAATATATGTAGTACTTCATTTGAAAATAGTTTAGTCTGTGTTGTTGGGTATTCAAAAAGAACTTCAGAGACACGTAGATTGAAACTGTACAGTTAATATTCTGCAAGACCATATCAGTAGCGAATGTTTAAATCCTGATGTCCATACAAAGTAATACACAGTTGGTTAGACCTTTTGTGAGCCACGTACACTGTAGGACTGCTTGAACATGACCCATTACACTTCTGCATATTTCAGTATTTGATATGAATATGTTGATTTCTAGCTTCATTTTGTTTTCCCCTCCATATAGCCACATCCACCCCCCCCCCCCCCCCCCCCCCTCCCCCCACCTGACAACAGGGACAGAATACAGGTAGTTCATTACTTTCATACAACCCACACCTTTTTACATTCTCCATTTCTACCCACAAAGTATGTGCTGAATTCTGACTGATGTACATCAGTTGATAAACATACAACATTATATAACACCGTCTATACAATTTTTTGAATATTTTTACTCCATGTTACTACATTATTTTGTAGAACCGAGTGTTAAATGACACACTGAAATTGTTGATACTAGTGATAAGTAGTGCAGGTCTCATAAAATTGACATGATTAAGATTAAGATAGAAATCACACATATTTTCTTACCAGGTGATTGATGGTCATGTAGTGACTGTGAACGAAACATCAATCAAAGATGATGACTCAGACTTGGTGCTTCATGTGAAAGTTATTGATATAAGGCCTACAGAAGGAGCTGAAGAGTCATCTGAAGACAGTTCTGAGACAGCTGAAACTACAACTCCTAAGACAAATAATAATGCAGGGGAAAGATCACCATTACCTACAAACAATGAAGAACATCTTGGCAATGAGATCCCCAAGCAGGTGGGTGATGATAATATGCCGTAATTCTATTCACAGTAAGTCCATATCCCTGATGGTAGGCCACCTGTCTGGAAACGTGGAAACACACCTGATGCCTCAATGAGTTCTATTGGTCAAATATGTCTATTTCCATTGAAAATGTAAGAACTATATTCTGTGCAGTGCAGGTGATGATGGATGAAAATGAATGAAATGGCAATGTAATTTTATCATATGGAGTATGTACTTTTAGTATCATAGTATCATTCCCTCCCACTTTTGTCACATATGGTGGGAGAGGGGGTAGGCATCTGCATTGTTGCCATGAAGCATTAAATAAATCTACAAATTTTCAAGTTAGCAGTGACATAAAAATTGTCAGTTCAGATAGGACTTCATTCATCTAATCATTGAATTTTCTAAACAACTGTTAATTGTCTGCTTCAAGCAATGACCTTCAACAACACTAATAACATGACACATCTGTGTAATGAATTAGGTGCTGAAGAAACAGCAACAGGTTAAAAATTTTTATATTTAACAGCTGTATTTTGAAGCAGTATGAAGTAAATTTGTTTTCAAGTAACTGCAGTCGCTTTCATGGAAGGAGAATGTATATATCTTTGAGGATTTTTAGTATTACAAACTGTGTACAAGGCATGCCTTGTTGTTACATCCAGCTGCATAGATTAGGCAGAAGCTGTGTATATGTAGACATACATACTGCATGTCTAGGTACCTAAGTCATTCCAGAGATGTGTGCTACAATAGTTAATATTCTTTGGCAAGAGCCAGAAGTTGAGGGGTAGTGAATACAATTGGCATTTCATTATAATGCACAACCACAGTGAATAAGATAGAGTATTAGTATGCTTCACATAGGAGTTTAATCTGTAAATGGGCAGCTTATATTTTTCTGCTGTGATAGTATTCAAATTCTAGTATTCTTCTGCGTATCTGTAATATGAAACAAGTTTAGATCAGACTTTCTTATTTTCCTTTTCTGTATACTTTTTTACAGTAACCTACACTTGCAGATTTATGGTACAGTACAACATCGAATTTTATACAACAGCCACTTCCTTTTATTCCAGAAATATGTTTTAGCTTACAGTTCTTTCAGTTTTAAACTTTTAAATCCTTTCAATTCCATAAGGAATATTTGTAATGTTTAATTTGTAATAATAATAATAATAATAATAATAATAATAATAATAATAAAGTTTGTGGACATTTGCATTACTCAATATGCAAATCCCTAGGCATTGAAATGACAAACAAATGATACACACACATGCCCAAGCCAATGTATGAACAGGAAGTGTTGCAGAATCATGCAGTATACACAGACAGAGAAGTTACAGCAAATAGGCCAGATATAATAATTAAAAACATAAAGAAAAACATGCATACTGATAGATGTGGCAATACCTGCAGACAGAAATGTTGTGCAAAAGGAAGTGGAAACGAAGCTAAAATACAAGATTTTATGTATAAAGATACAACAAATGTAGAACCTGAAATGTAAGAGTATGCCAGAAATAATTGGAGCCACCAGAATAGTAACAAAAGTTTTAAAGAAAAATTTGGAAGCCATAACAGGAAAACATTCAATAGAGTCACTATAAAAGACAGCTATATATGGAACATCACACATAATACACAAAGTACTGCAACCTGAAACTTGAAGCATGAGCTGTCGGGATCACCGTTGGTTCAAGAGAAGTACCAGGAAGAAAAGGCCTTTGACAAGAGACAACAACAACAACAACAACAACAACAACAAATAATAATAATAATAATAATAATAATAATAATAATAATAATAATAATAATAATAATAATAATAATAATAATAATAATAATAATAATAATAATAATAATAATAATAATAATAATAGATTAGACCAGAAACTTCAGTTGCTCCCAGGTCACCAGTCAGCCACAGAACTACAGAATTCACATTAGTGAGCACTGCAGACCCAAAATTCATAAAGTGATGAGGTAAATCACTATGATCTCCTGATGAGATCTGGACCTAACCAGAAGACCGCCACCTAGTAACTAATAGGCAAGATGATGATGATGATTATGATGATGATAATGGCTCTGTATGATAAGCTGAAAGGGTCCTTACTAAACAGACCTGAAATTTCTGACGGTAATTCTGACTGCTTAAAACACAGACTGCATAAACTGTACTATATCTAAAACCTTTGATAGTTTTAATGTCTAACACACGAAAAAATTTAAAATATTGCCTTTCTGTGATAATAAATGACAATAAATTTCTTGGTAGTAATTATGTGATGAAATATTACATTTCACACATAATAATACAATCTTCTACTGTGCAGTAATTAGAGGCAGCTATTAATTTTGAATCTGTAAAAGGAATTATTGAACTAATTCACACCTTTTTAATTCATTAGTGTAAGAACATAATTATTATAATAAGTAAATGTGAGAAGTATTGAAACATTTGTTTATTCTGGGTATTTTACAATGTAAAGGTATAAACTACAGAAGAAAATCCTGTACGGTGTTAACAAACTGGGAAACTGACACGTGAATTATTAAAGAGTATAATTCTTTTGCACATTGTGTCATGCGTGGTACATCATAAAATACAATTAACATTTCATGGACAATCTTATCCCACAAGTAACTGGAATTGTAAGCCAGATAAAATGTGGTTGGTGTGATGCAAAATGCCTTGTCCTATGCTTTTTAGTTTAGTAGGGTTGGCATTTACAGTGCTGATGTAAATATAAATATTTAAATGCTGCCCTCATGTTACTTAGCTTTTATATCATATTTCTATTTTTGTATAGCAGTGAACGATTTTATAAATGAAATACTCTTTTTTTAAGTCAATGGGGAATTAGGTGGAATCATGATTAACAGAAAACTGCATTTATTTCTTATTCAAATAAGAACATATTTTGTACTGTCAAATAGCATTCTGATACATTAGTTCAAAACAAGAAGGAAACAAGAATCTCATCAATGTAAAACCATCAGTACTGAAGCCCCTGTTGTGTTTATAATCATTTCTTACAAACATACGTATTCTGTTTAACCTAACTAAGCCTGTGCATGTAACAGTACATATTTGCAGCAGTATTAAAAATCCTTGCACATAAATATACTTATCCTTTTTTTCTTTCCTCCACATACAATTTAACCTTAACCAAATCGTTGTTGATAAGGCATGGATTTTTATTTTATTTGTACACTACCTTAGTTTTCAGACTTATGTTATTAAAACTAGTGACAAAAACAATGTGTATTACAGTTTACATTTTCAGACTGCATCTGTAAAATATATCACTTTATTGTGTATGAATTACAGACACATGAAGTGAAAAAAATATAATGGATCCATGTCCTGTTAATGTAACAAGTGACAACAGCTATTGCTTCCTATTCTGGTGCTTTTGCTTGAATTATATTTTTGAATGTATTTTCATTCTGTGTCCAAATGCTAGACAGCCTGAATGTGAAATGTACTGTAAGTCATTACATAGGCCTATATATTTTTTGGCTGTTAATCAAGTCCACATTTACAGGCAGTCATCTTCTTCATTAACCACGTCCAGTATATTGACCCCTACTAACTTATTATATGCTAATCTGTGTAGTGATAGATAAATCATTAATCATTGAAAGGCCGTGTGTCCATAAATAAGATTCAAGTAGCTTTATACATGTTAATAAAGTTCAGATAGCTCAGTCAGTACAGGGATTAAGCTATGGGCTGTACAGCAGAGGAATAATGGTGAATTCTTGGCAGGGAATTGAGATTCTTCTCTCCTGCAACGTTTCCAGCTTCCTATTCAGTGGGTACCTGGGGATCTTTCCCAGAGAATATAATGCTTAAAGTGTGAACCTGCCCAATCACAGCAGTCTAGTGGTGAGGATAAGAATGTATGGAAGTATACCTCCACACCCACCTATGTAGCTATTATTACTTCCCAGCAGAACTCATAAAATTTACTTTGTTATTGAATGTATTTCTAGAGTAACAGACCTGTTATTACAGTTCTGTAGGGTTCTTATGTTATATTGCACTTTAAATCATTTACCTCATGGGCTTAGTCCATCATTCTGCATGAAAAATAACACTGTGTTTCAATGACAGGATCAGTCTCTCATCCCAAAGTAACTACTCTCATCATCTTTTATGATAGAGTTCATCCTGTTATACATATAATAAATCAACGGTAATTTGTATTTACTCTCAAAACAGTTTACTGTATTCAACAATGTTCAACAATGCTACATGTTTCAGTCTATACCATCATCTTCAGGCATAAGTGTTGGAATTTGCAAAAGACTAAATTTTACAATTACCATAATGTTGGAATATTAGGTATTTTATTTTGCATATCTCTTTGTTAATAGAACCATTAAAAATGTTTGTTAAAAATATTTTATGCCAACTGTGTTCCATTTGGTTTGCTGGATATTAGTTCCCTGGTGTGTTCACATTTATATTTGCAAGCAGCACACATTCTCACATATCTGATACATTCCAGCTGTATGATTTGTTATTTGTTTTGATACATCTGTTGCCAGTGTCAGTAATGTTATAATGTTTTTTGGGTGTTTACATTTACTAATTGGTCTGTTTTTAGAGCATTGGTTTTGATGGGGATACTGTTACCTGTGCTGAATAGAATAAACTATTGTCTTTGATGGTAAAGACTATTGATTTATCAACATCTGGCACAAGAGGTGGAGAGTAGCTTTACATACTGGGCCCAACTCTGTAGGTTTTAACATTATTTTTAATATATTTACAGGGACTGATCCTGTCTTCAAACTGTACAGTTTTATTTTGCATGGGATGATGGACAAAATATATAACATAGATGTGAAGAACCCGTTACTTAAATATAGATTCTGTCTAAGCAACATTCACCAGTCATATCCTCAACATGCATCATCACCATCCCTGTAGTTTTTTACTTACACACTCTACTTCACACACACAAAAAAGTGGCAATTTTCCCATGCACTAATATGTTAGTCATTAATGGAAGTTCTTATTTTTGAGGTATCTCATCCTACCCAGCAGACTGTTCAGTCCTATTTGTTAAGGAACAGTGTTCTAAAGCAGCCAGTAGGACCACCACTTCATTTGTTTGCTTGAATATAAAGACCAAAATCAGGTGATTCTGTATACTGTTAAATATTGATGGTTAGTGTAGTAGTACATAATTGCATCTTCATTAATATTTCGAAACTCTTACACGGGGGGCCCTCGTCTTGGTCAGTTGGGATCAGAAAATGTCACTTAAAGTGAATCCCCTATAAGTGTGGAATTTCCTTCCATTAGGAATAATTTCGTGTTGGATAATTGGGACTAGGTTGGTGTGCACAGTACTTTTTTTTGAAGGAGATGTGCACAGGAGCTTGCAAAATGACAGGCGAATAACAGGAAGTGGTGCAGATACATGAGGTAAAAACTTTTTTTTTTTTAAGACTATGGTCAATGGACATGATCCTTTAAGTGAAAGGTATTTTCATTTATAGTTCCAAAAAAAATTGGCCCAATGCATGTGGAAAAATGGATATCGGAGACTTGGAAAAGGGACCCCTCCCTGTTATAGTTACATGTCCATGCTAAGTTATGATAATTTCAGTCCCAAATTTATCTTTATAAACACAGTTACATTGTATAGTTGGGTATATAATAGCAGTGTTTTCATTATTTGTTTTAAAAAATGCACACACACACACACACACATAACTACATATGGGTGCATGAATACAGACACATATAAATACCTATATGAGATTTTAATATTCAAGGTAATAAAAACTTAGTCTTCTGGGTTATGATAACATAGAAGCAACTGTTGTTTCCAATCTGCATGTTATTCTGAAGATGGAGGCAAAATGTACAGTGTTATAATACACTGTACTACCCATGTAACATGAAGACTAAATTCCTGATGTGTTTGGCTACAACAGTGTTAAAAGTACACAGCATGCAATTAACAGGGATTTTCAGCTGAATAAATTATAAGTAGCATGCTAACATTCATGCTCTTAAAATTACTTGTAAGAAAGAAAGGTAGCCAATGTGAGAAAGGTATATTCTGTAACTGATACAAAGTTACTTCTCTTTGAAATAATCCATGGAAATAAAGCCCTTAACTGACTTCAGTAATTAACACTAAGGCATCTCTTCCCTTACAGCAGACCAACATTACATTCACATGCAAATAATCACTGTACTTGATCCTTAGGTCTGTTAAAACTGGCTGGAAATTAGAACTATACACTGAAGCATGAACAGTCAACATTAAGGTTTCAGAGTCCAAATTTTACTACAGTCATTCATATAAAATTGAATGTTTATGTAACTCATCTGATATGTGTTTTCATGTCATATGCTAATGGATAATTACACTCAAAGAATAAAAGCAATCTAATTTCAGTCCAAGTACAATAAAAACTGTCGTTTGATTTTCACATCATTGGATGGGTACACTAGAAAGACCACTTCCAGCTTTTCAGTTTACAAGACTGGAAATGTAAACATAGTAACCATTTTATTTAATCATGTTCCATTCCTCTGTATGACTCCCATTTGAAGCATTTTTTATGCCACTAATATTCAGCAAGTTATATGTGAAATGCGTGCACCAGCATATGTAGTTAATGTAAAGTGGTTTTTAAAGTTCTTATCACATAAAATGTAAATAACTTCACAATTGTTATAAAACGCTTCAGTATTAAATTGGAAGAAAATCCATTCAGGATATCCTAAATTCTTACATGCACACATGCATACAAATAGTTAATGAACATAATGATATTAATTAGTACTCTGCAGGGTTCTGATTCACCTAAACAGAAGCACGTGCATAAAAAGGGCTATGACACAAGAGGGAGTGGGATATCATGAGTTATGTTCCAGATGCATAAATGTTGGTTGGCAAACATTGGAGTTTATGTGTTAGCACAGGCGTATTTAGGAGTTATCTCAATTTTTTAATGATCTTCAGGTGGCTAGTGTTTCCTGTATTCCATGAAAATTTCACTTAAATGGCCCCAGTATTGAAATGTTTATCTCTGGTCACTGGAATGTAGGCAGAAATTTTACTATTTATAAGGTACTTCTTTTCAACCAGTACAGTCTGTTTGTCTTCCAATATCTATGTCCATGTGTATGGCATTCAGAATATGGACTTTATTTTGTATCCATATGTAAGGTCATAAATAGTGCTGCACCTGAAATTTTGTTGAAGGATTACAGTTTTGTAATTGTTATATCCAACCGTACAATCAAATGCCAATTGAATGGTGCAAAACATTATATAACTGTAAGAAGGAAAAACTTCACATGTGTTGTGTCCTGTAAACTGAATGTCATGTTCAACTTGGTTCTGATATCCTACTAATATTAACCTGTTATGAGTATTTGAAATTTAATTGCTGGAGTAAGCAGCAAACCCAAATCTCATAAGTATAAGAACTGTATGCAGTAGTACACAAATCCTGGGCAACTAAATTCTCTGTAGAGGTGCCTAATATTTGTGGGTCCTCATGTCACCCTTTTGGCCCATTGAATTTCAGATGGCTGTGTTGTCTTTGGAAAATTTGTGCATCTATTTTGGCTGAGTGTAATTTTTCAGTCTAAAGAATTTCAGAAAAATGAAGACCTCAAGATTTAGTACTCGATAAGTCCCCCCCCCCCTTGAACACTAACTGATGGAAGTGCACGTTATTTTCACATAACACACACTCCATACACCTCCATATTACAAATGTGGCAGTGAAATCAATGGTAATATGCCTGTGTTCTTAATATCTGTGTGCTATGTGTTTGTGAATTTTCAGCTTCCTATTTCCTGAAAATATTCTAAATCTAGAATTCTGCTAGTAACTATAGTATACTCATATATTGTTCAGTTATATGTATTTGTTGTTTCTTCCAGCAGCTGATAATATGCATGGTATTATTTGTCTTGCTTTTACTGTATGAGTATTTGTACTATGGTAACTGTTTGGGTATAAGGTCTATAGCACTATGCACCTTTTCAATGACACTTTGTCACACAAGCTCTCTTACATATTTTCTGTGTTGCCTTATCCTTCTTTAGCCAGAGGAAGGGGTAGCTGAGTCACTAGACTACAATTCTGAAGAAACCAGAGAACACCTTGTTGAAACTCGTGAATACATTCCCCCTGCTTACTCCATAGACAACGTGGACCCAATTAATGAAGTGGATAATTCTGTTGAGGTGTTTCACCCACATGAACCAATCAGTTTGCAAAGTGACACACTCGTCAATAAACTCATGTCAGACCAGGCAAAGAGTGGTGGAATGGTACAGGTTCCTGCTGATGTGGAGGTATTTTCACCAGATAACAGAGACATTTATGTAAATGATGTTGAAGAATTTGACCCTAAGAGTTGGGATGGTTATGAAGGTCTTCCATATTCGAGTTTGCAATTCAGGCCTTGGAGTGAAAAGCTAATGAGCCTCACATGAATTACATCAGTGAAAGATATTATTTTGGCCAAAGATTTTTCAGTTGCAGCTCTCTAAGTATGTCCATTGTGCAATAAACAGATATGCCTTTTAAGCTCACCTCAGAACAGTGTCGTACATGCAGAATGAGGCGACTATGAAGATTAGATTCTTCTGGGACAGTAATTTGAGCAGAATCTCACATGTCATGACATGGTTTTACTTTAAAAGGAAGTCGGTACAAATTATGGTGCCATAGACTATAATTGCTGGAGCTGCAGATTTGTTGGTGGTGCACTGCATACTCTGTTGACAAGTGAAAAGCAAATAATTATAGCAGTCTGTGTGTTTTCAGTGAACATCAACTCTTTGATTTTATTTAATCTTAAAAGTAAAAGCCAAAAAGCCTCACATAAATTGTATCAAAGGATCATTACACTGGCTAAAAAATTTTAACTCACAGCTCTCTAAGAAATTTTATTACATGAGATTCACAATGAACTCGATAATCATACTTGAATAATGAGGTGATCATTGTAATCTTCATACTAATGTAAGAAATTCTAATATCATGCACTGACCTTGTACACCAAGCTGCAATACAAGTAGGCAAAAATAAAGATGTCATACATATTGCACTCTATAACAGTTTAAAAAATTTTTGAACTATAGAAGGGTTGGAGGTCCCCTGCATATTCTATAGATATATGATCTTCATTGCCATGGAAGTAAGTACACTAAACGTTTATATGATTTCATAAATGCCTTATACACTGTCTTACAAAATAATAATGAAACTACTTTCTCATTGTTCATGCACCAAAGCACACTTTAAATAGATTTAAAAGATGCTGTGATCTGGGATCTGACACCACATAATTCAGTAACTTGTGACCTATTGGACTACATTTCACCAAAATACCAAAAATTATAATCTTTATAGTCACTGCCATGAGAACCTTGAGTGTCACAATATGAATATCGAACATCTGCAGATGGTAGAAGTAGATCAGAGGCTCACTAATCCACAAACACATTTGAGATTGATAATAAATACCATACAGTTGTGTTGTAAGCATTATTTTCACCTTCCCTACATGCATACAAATATATGAAATAGAGCTTTGTTCACATCCACAAATGCAGTGGCATTCATTTGAACATTACAGCACAAATGTCACACTTTTGAATGAATGAAAACTCTTGATAAAATTTGAGACACTTGGATTCTGAAGGTGATTTTGGTTAATCTATTCTGGAATTTGACTAATGCCTATGATTTCCTAATCTGTTTTATCCCCAAATGCAGTAAACATTTTCACAACTAAGGATGTAATGAAATCTACAAACACTGCTCATAACAGATTTTGCTATGTGATAAATTCAGCCGTTACAATAATAGCCCAACATATGTCGAACACAAAATTTTGATTCAATTAAAGTCATACATTTCCAGAATATATAAGTATTTTAAAAACTGAATCCAATTTGAGTGTAAAAAATCATAACCCCAGTGTATGACACTACATGACACAGAGCGATTTTCAGTTCCTCACACCATTTTTGGTGTATGTTCCACATACCATAATGATGAAGTGCAATGGAGGAAAGAAAAACACTGAATTTGTCATTAAAAGAAGCCGCTGGTACTTGAGTAATTAGTTTGGTCACCAGCAACTCTTAAAGTCCATATAATCAAATATGCAGATGGTAGGAACAATCTAATTTATTTTTAAGAATCTTATGTATATACAGTGGTTAAGAAAATTAATTCGGGATATTAAATATTTGTACAACAATCAACAATAATGCAAGAGTCAGCCATTTTTTTTTTAATTACAAAACAGAAAATGGCAACTTTCCATGTATGGATGTGTCATGATTGCAGAGTGAATGGATAAGAATATGTTGAAATAAAATCCAATGAATGTTACAGGAAACTGTGTTTTCTTTAACTCTGAAAATATTCTCTTTATGAAGATAAATTGAACATCCTAAAGCATATCTTATATTATTAATGTGCATTTCAAATTGCAGGAAGAGGAGTTGCTCATTAAGTGGGAAGCAATTAAATCATACATAGCATGCTAGTTTTGTCTGTTATGAAGTCATCTTGTCTTCCTATGCAACTGCACCAAAGCTAACATAAGGACATTGTCATCCTCGTACCTTTGCTCTGTGCCATTAATTTTATATGTTTATTTATGGCTTATTACACAATGCTGTCAGTAGCTTGAACTGTATAGCTCTAAAATATAGAGCGACTAATGAGCGAATTGTTCATGGTGGCCTAATTTGAAGTACTGTAGTATTCAGATATCTTGATACTGGAGCTTCCTAACACTCTTCACAACTGCAGTCAACACTGTCCAGCCACTGTATGGCTCAAGTCAAAATGACCAGACAACAATGTACCTATTCCAAAAACATTGACTCTGTTGGGAGTCCTATCACAATGTCATGTTAGGTTGTGTTATCAGACCACTAGGACAGTCGATACAGCAACAGAGACTGCACACTGAAAAATAAGAATGTATGCACTTTTTGCTTATGCAGTCCTTGGCAGCAGGATGAAATACAGTTGCTCTCTTTAATATGAGGAGAAGCAGAAAATGGCTATTCATATATTCGCTTAATTAATAATGAAGTGTGAATCTTGATACACACCAAACAAGTCTCAAGAAACTTCACCAACCCCTAACAAATGTTAGAACATTCCTGCACATAGCTTACATAAAAGTTTTTCAAACTCTTTAGTGCTAAACAGAATAAGGGAAAAATTCTGGACCGATAGCCCAAGAAATAATTCATAATCCAAGCTTTTATGAAACATAAGAAATACGAGGTCTGCAAATAAAGTAATGAGACTGATTCAATATAACTCTTTACTTACTTTTAAACTACAAATCGAGTTTGTCCCCTTAAAAATAGTTCCCTTGGGAGGCTACACACCTCCGGAGACGTTGTTCCCACTCTTCGTAGCAACGCTGGTAGTCGCTAACCGGAATCGCTTTTAGTTGGTCGGTTACAGCTTTTTCTATGTTTTCCATCGTCCCAAAATGGCGTCCTTTAAGGTGAAACTTTAGTTTTGGGAACAAAAAGAAGTCGCACGGACTCAGATCAGGGGAGTATGGGGGCTGTGGAACAACAGGAATGCCCTTTTTAGCCAAAAAAATTCGATCACAGAGATCGCCGTGTGACAAGGGGCGTTGTCGTGATGGAGCATCCAATTGTCAGCAATCCTTGGTCGCACGCGAACAACTCTTTTTCTTAGTCTTTCAAGAATTTCACGGTAATAAAACTGATTAACAGTGTGTCCTTGAGGCACAAATTCTGTATGGACAATCCCTTCACTGTCAAAAAAGCAGATGAGCATGGATTTTATTTTTGATTTGCTCCTTCTCGCTTTTTTCGGACGTGGTGATGCAGATGCGTGCCATTCCTTACTTTGTCTTTTTGTTTCTGGGTCGTACTCAAAGATCCATGTTTCGTCACCTGTAATCACGTTCTTCAAGAAATGTCTGTCCCTTTGGATCCGTTCCAGAAGATGAAGACACACGTCCTTCCGATTGTCCTTCTGTTCGATTGTCAGGTTTTCGGGAACAAACTTCGCACACAATTTTTTCATGGCTAATTCCTCTGTTAAAATCTGATGGACCGTGGTGTGGTTCAAATTTAACTCACTAGCGATCATTCGCACTGTGAGTCGACGGTCTGACCGCACAAGGGCT
>Ga0268261_10000557_pt1:0-22500 | contig 23789 bp, 15 predicted proteins | sample TergutNc150P1_FD_190353 | JGI IMG/M metagenome (GOLD analysis project Ga0268261, IMG submission 190353) | Nasutitermes corniger P1 segment gut microbial community from laboratory colony in Florida, USA - Nc150 P1 (SPAdes) (version 2) | ecosystem: Host-associated > Arthropoda: Insects >...
TGCTGTTTTTGGTCGACACTCAGGAGTCTGGGCACGAACTTTGATGCGACACGTCTCATCTTCAAATCTTCTGTTAAAATTTTATGACAAGTTCCATGAATAATTCCCACTAGCATACTGACTTCATCAATGGTATGACGACGGTCCTCGTGGATAATCTGACGGACTCTCTCAATCATTTCTGGCGTTGAACTGGACACTGGTCGACCAGAGCGTTCGTCATCATCAATTGAGGTTCTGCCTGGCTTAAACCGGGAAAACCACTGAAATGTTTGGGAACGACCCACAGCTTTTTCCCAAAAGCTGTTTTCAACATTTCATAACATTCTGTAGCAGTTTTCCCTAACTTAAAACATAATTTGATGCAAGCGCGTTGTTCACGGAAATCCGCCATCTTGATAATTGCAGAGAGAACGTTGCACCTCTTGATAAAAGCTAGAGTAGCATCACATACGATGCGCACAGAAAGCTGGCTTTCAGCACACTAGCCCATGATACCTCGGAAATAACACCACTAGCGGCTGGTGTGGTAACTACGCTCCGAACGAGCGCGAAAAATTCAGTCCGAAGACTTATTGACTACACCTCGTACATATAAATATGCACAGTTGAATTAGTATATTGGGTCTGGCATCAAATGTTGTACGAAAAGATGACATAAGTTGAGGGAATACTGTACTGTATCTGGGAAGCAGACATTTGATGCCAAAAAATGTCTAACCTGTCTGCAGTAGGGTGACATTTAATGAACGCAATCCCAGTCTGACACCTACAGTTGCATGGATTTCTTCTTTTGTTCCTGCTTTGTATGCTGTATGTGTTGTGACTTCACCAACTTCCCAGGCTTGCCCAAAGTTACTGGCTGTTAGCACAACAAAAGAAACACTTCACTTTAATGCCTGTTACATTGCTCTACAGAGTGACTGTAAAATACATACATAATGTTAAATGGCCATATCTCCTAAACGAGACAATATAGTGCTATGATTCTTGCACAATTTTCAAGCCCACAGACTACTATTTACTTTCATAGTTCAACAAAGGCTCAAACGTTTTTTGAACACATTTCTGCAACCTTGAAGACACAGACTCAACCCTTTCTCTTAAGTCAAGAGGAACAGTGGCAAAGTTTCTCCAATTTGTTGTTCCAGTTACTGTAGTGGTCTGGGTTTCCATCAGCAGACTTTCTTTTTGGCCTGACCCCACAAAAAGAAATCATATGGATGAAGAGCAAGACTTTTCAGAGACCATTCTATTGGTCCTCCGCGCCTCAGTCTACCAACCATAATAACAGCTGCCAATCATGATTGGAAAGTAAACACACATAGTTAAATGGCAGTATTCCTAAACAAAATAATACACTGCTATGATTCTTGTACCATTTCAAAGCCTATACAAGCCATTCTATGACCAAATGCATGTTCTATATTTATTTGGCAATCATCCTGTACTGAAAAAAACAACACTGACAAACACACGTTTAACTTATATTTACAAATGTTCAATACCAACTTCTTGCACACCACTTCTTTATTATCAGTTAATTCTCCAACAAGTTTCGGCCTGACTTACAGGCCATGTCCAAGGAGTTAATATTGAACATTTGTAAATATAATACAGTTGCATAGAAAATGTATAATATTAAATATTTAACTTACTCATCAATATGGCACCAATGACCACACTCACTGTAACTCGCACCAAAATAGCGGCTTGCTGTAAACAAATTAGAATGATACAAAGTGTGAGAACAAGAGAAAAATTATTCCACTTACATGTTTCATACAGCTTGCACACACACCATGTTAAGTGGGACCTTTCCCAGCACAGCATGCCAGACTTTCACAGTGAAGACAAAGAGTTAGAAATTAACAAGAAAAAGTTAACATGGGGTTAACAACACTTTATGCACAGAAATTGCTACAACTCCCACTTTGAACCTGAGAAGATTAACTTCTATACCCATCAGCTAAATATCCTGACTGAATTTCATATTCTTTCACTTAGTCCCTCCAAGCGAGCAATGACATAGTACCGTCAAAAAGGACATGTCTGTTTCCTGCCATATCCTTTCTAATTCATTCACAGTCATCCTATCGTCACATAACCAAGGTAGGTGAGAAAGTACTGTCAAATAATCCAGAAAGCAGATCAGTGAATCAATCAACATATGAAGGTATGACAAATCAAACTGACGTACAAATTGTCAAGCAAATGCTCGTACATGGAAATTTGCTACCAAAAACTTTAAACATCACACATTTTCCAACACTGAGTTACTTATATTCCTGTGGACTAATCTAAGAAAATAGTAAGATATCACATTTAAACTTTATGCATCAACACTTTCTGTTTGGTATTACAAATAATTATAACAGCATTTTTAAACCTACTTCTAAGAAAAGCTACCATCATCTACAGCTGTTCTTCCTACCACAAAATATTCATACACTTCTCAATCAATTATTGTATAAAAAATCTGTACACAATCAGTATACTACATAACACCTGAAGTTCAGCTGTCCATCCCACACTTGTTTCTCCCAAACTGTAAAAGAAAATGGTAAATATATAAAATATTCCTCTTGGAGAGATAACTGCAGGGGGAAAAAAAACTATACCATAGGGTCTCGTTTTGTGATGGTTCGTTTTACAACGATTCACTTTTACAACCCTTGTCGAGTCGGAACGAGCACTCCCAACTTGTGGGGCATCAATGTCACAACTCAAGCGTCCTTTCTCTACTTAGTGCACTTCTAGCTCTTTCCCGATGTGCACATGTTTTTTTTCCCTACTTTAGTGCAGTTCTTTGAAGTTGAATGTGATGTTTCCACCCATGACGTCCACCAAAAAGAGAGAAAGGAAGAAAAAATCATAACAGTTGACATTACATTCTTTCCTGATGTCTTCTGAACCACGGCCTGGGCCTTCTTCAACAAAATAAAAAGTGATTTGATTGATATTTTTTTCAATTAGCTGTGTAATTTTCTATATATCTCATTCATTAAATTAAAATTGTATGTCATAATGTAACAAAATATTGTAAATTATTAAATTATTTGACTAATTTGTTTGGCCCATGAACCTATCTGAATTTAAACCATTTAAATAGTACTCATTTTACAACAATTCAATTTACAACCAAATATTCAAGAAAGTAATCCCGTTGTAAAACAAGACCCTACTGTATTTTACTAATTTAAATATTACAGAAATGGTGTCCAAAAAAAAAAACTTATATGTTATACATATAAGCTACTGTCCCTCTGAATGAGTCACAAGTCTATTCAATTATCACTACAAGTGGACTATGAGCTCCTCAGCTACCAGCCAAAGTAAAGCAAGGACTCAGCTATCATTTTAAGAAGACCAGTGTGTCAATTCCTGCCAAACTCCCTGGCTCAAGAGTCACTTCATGTGGACCTTTTGGTCAAACCCTATCACAGTGATTCTCAACTACGAGTACAAATGAACCAGGGGTTTCTCCTCTATGAGTACAAATGAACCAGGGGTCCCTCCTCTACCACAGCCTGCCGCTGGTCCCTGTCCTCAGCCAGACAAAGCCAGTCCACACCATCTTATCCTAGTTCTTTAATATCCACTTCAATATTACCCTCCAATCTATACTTCCATCTTCCAAACAGCCTCTTTTATTCAGGTTTTACCACCAAACACTTAGTATGCATTTCTCTTTTGAACATACAGCAATATCAAATCTTCATTTTGTGGATGTCACAGAAACAAACTCACTGGTATTCAGTGTATTATTGAATGATGCTGTCAACTGCTAAGATTATGTGGCATCATTTACAGATGAATGAATTAGCATGGAGCACTGGTGCTATAATACTGACAGAGAAAACCAAAGTACTTTGTTCCAGTGCCACCTTGTCTACCACAAACCCCACATGGATTCGCATGGGATCGAAGCTGGGCCTCCAGTCAGAAACCAACAACAAACTGCCTGAGCTATGACATGGCCAGAAAAAGCAGGAGAAAGATGGTACATAGCATAAGTGACTTAAGAACTAAAAATACTGTAATTTGAAATAAATGGGACTTGCGTGTTAATATGAAGTGAATTAGCAAAACAAACACATCTGCTTATGTATGGTAAAGAGGCACGCCACCTCAAGCAATAAAGAGGCTGACCTGCATCACATTCTATTATTTTGTGATTTTTCTCAATCCCAGCAGGTGAATATCAGGGAAGCACCTTATACACCATGATCAGGTTCTCTTTCAGATCACGGTACATAACATCTTTTCATACTATTGAACATTAAATAACGCCTGCAACTGAAACAGTACTGTTAAACTAACAATATTTGTGAGATTCATGGATTGTATTCTGAGGGCTTTGAATTCAAATGGGTTTTCAAAACTCATTTTGGGTACGTATCCTAAAAATTTTCACTTAAACTAAATTATGAATCTGTACAGAATAAGAAGTATGCTCATCTCTGATAGCTCTTACTTTACCTTTACCTGTAACTGAGCTTAAAACAGCACTATGGAAGTAATTTACCTTTCTCTGATAACATACTTAGTATTTCGTGACTGAACTTAAAAAGGCTCGCGCACGCGCGCGCGCGCGCGCACGTGTGTGTGTGCGCGCGCGCGCGCGTGCGTGCGTACGCGTGTGTGTGTGCGCGCGCGTGCGTGTGCGCGTGTGTGTGTGACTTTTTCTAACAACTCACATATTTTCCCCTGAAACCTGGAATGATCATGTAGAAACAGAACACCAGCATCACAAACGCCAAGATGAATCCTGCTTCCAGAACATCCACAGTAACAGCAGTTTTGTTCGCTGGGTACTGTGTAGGAAAGCCCTCTTTACGGGCAAAATCAAAAAAGCCATTCATGATAGGGGTGTCGAAGGTGTAGTTTACCTGCAGAATAGGCAACAATTCATACATTAATAAATCAACTGTTGTTATATACTAACTTCCATTATTGAAAAAAATATATATTTTTACTCCATACGGTGCTGGACATCATCTGTGTACAAATCTTTGTACAAATCTTTTATCATTATTTTTAATATATTTTTATATAAAAATGTGAAGGTGGAGAGGGTAGATGGCCTTAAATTGGTAACTCACAGCCACAGGTGTAGGTTTTCAGAACCTGAATTGCTTTAGTCATGGAAAGGTTGCTGGAAATAGTAAACCTGATTGTCTTGAAACCTTCACACATTGATAAATCCTGCATTCAGATATATGTACTTAACATTTTAAATTACTCTGTAATATGTTCTCATTGGGGAAGAAATCAAACCAAGAACAGAATGTACCTTTTTAGGCACAAAGATAGACCAGATGGGAGATAACACAACAGAAATAAAACACAGAATTAATCAAACAAGAAAAGCTATAAATACTTTAAATTCTATTTGGTGGCACAAAGATATTACAAAAAACAGAAAATTATATATTTATCAAACGATAATTCAGAGCATTTTGATGTATGGAGCAGAAGTATGGCAAATACCTACCAGAGAAATAAAGAAAATTTTATCTACAGAAATGGATGTGCTAAGGAGATCAGCAAGAAAATCAAGGATAGAAAGAATAAAAAATGAAGATATAAAGGAAATAATGGGAGTGAAAGAGAGGCCAGACATTATAGACATCATAGAGAGGAAAAGGCTCCAGTGGTATGGCCACATTAAAAGGATGCAAGAGGAGAGACTACCAAAATTAATTATGGAGTGGATACCAGGGGAAAGAAGAAAAAGAGGACATCCAAGAAAAACGTGGATGGAAGGTGTACGGGCAGCCATGAAAACAAGACATTTAGAAGCAGATCAGTGATTAAACAGAAAGGAATGGTGTTTGGATTCCGGAAGACGGCGACAGCTGTCACAAGACCGGAAAGATAGATAGAATATGTTCTCATGCCTAATACTTGAATGTAAACGTTAAATTCGTGTGATTATGATGTCCCTCCAAATTTAATACCATATAAAAGGGTTACCATATATCCACCACAGGAAAAAGAACAAGCCCCACTTACCGACCATATGGACAGGAGATATCAGGGAAAAAGGTAGTTAAAAAAAAGGACATGTAAACAGTCACAATTTTATTAAATCAAAGTCTGTCTCAATGTTTCTATGGTAATAGTTATTTAAATTTCAGGGGTGTAAAATTCTTTAAGTATGTGTTTAATTGCCTTCAAGTTGTTCAGAATTTCCACAGCCAAGTTTTTAAACATACTCTGAAGGTCAACTGCTCAACTCATACGGTTTTCTCACTTGGAGGATAATGTTAATATAATATTATGACTAAGTATTTCTTACAAAAAGTAAAATTTTTGGCACCTTCAGTTCCACTAAAAATGCAGAAGTTTTAAGAAATAATAAATAACTAGTAAAAACCCGGACATTTCTAAAAATTTAAAAAATCCAGCTGGATGGAAAGGACATGTCCGGAGAAAAGAGGACATATGGTGGCCCTACCATGTGAAGGTATTAACTTTGATGTTGTGCATCCCACTGTGTTCAGAGTTCAATTGTTTAAAGTAATGAATTATTAACTGTGTAAATGGTAATATTAATAATTGCTTTATACAAGTGGGCACTAGTATTCAGTTTTGAAATTAACATATTTGGATGTGTCAATCCTTGGTAAACACACTGCTGTTTACTGACGCACTGCATTCTGACTTATTTCCTTTGACAGTTCCCTCACAGTGCAGTGTCCAGGAGGAAAATCCACCTGTTGCCCTGACAGAGACATATCCTTCTTGTTCAGCAACAGTAATGTGATGTTACCATTAAAAACAAAGTCAAAATGCTTTTTCATGTTACTCAATTGCTACATTTCGCTGCTAAACTGCAAACATTTTCACTAAAGTATCAAACACCAACATTTATACACTGAAGACAGCAATCAGAAAAATCTAAGCCAAGCATGTTCTACACTATGTGTGTGTGTGTGTGATCATATCAAATGGCATTTCTGGTGCATACACAAGCGTGATGATGGTGATGAAAATGATTATGATAATGATAAAGCATAAATGAACAATTAATACTGTAACACATATTCAACACCCTTACACCACCAAACATAACATTAATATTTTCATATATAATACATTTGCTGAGCTGTGACACTTAGATTTGAGATCACAAATTGTTACTGCACCTACATGCAGACAGTTTTTAACTACCACTATAGTTATATAGCATTAATTACACACCAGCTACTCCTGGTTTCAACAAACTGAATGAGGAAGTGTAAAGTATATTAAATGACAAACATGGAACTCACCTATAGAAATGTCAAGAGACTTGACTATATTCTTGAAACCATCACTGAGTATAGCATAGCATCTTTCTCCCCTCTCCATTCACTTGTGATAAAGATATGAGTAAACTTCCAGGAAGGATGTGGGAAGGAAGTGAGGATCAACTACACTTTATCTGTACTTATATTTACACAGAGGAAATGTAAACTGATGTGACACTCCTGGATATATGAAGGCAAATAAATAATAATACAGAGTGTATTTACAACTATGAGGAAAAGGTACATATTATACATTCCACCTTTCATTCCTTCCAAACTCTGGCGATGATTCACCGACAAATATCATATAGTTTAAAAATCAGTGGCCAATAAAACTGACAAAAGTTAATATGTTATAAAAATGGGAATACAGTCATGTCCAAGGAAGGAAGTTGCTGAACAAGGCAGTGCCAAGGACAACATATGCAAGAAAATAATACTGAATTAATTTTGCTTCTTGATTTGGAGCAACATCAGTTAAAATGAAAACTTTCCATCTACTTTGAAGGTTTTCTAAAGAATCAACACCTTCTACAAGTGAATTTTCTCTTTTGTTAGTTGAAAGTTTGCAAAGAAAACTAGCAAAGCATGCGGCATTTCTGTCATTACTGACTTTTTGCCTTTCTTTTTCTTCATCTTCTAAAGAAGCAGGCACCTTAAAGAAATGATATGCTGTAAACCAATACAAAACTGGGCTTGCAGATGCAACAATTCTGGTTGTCACCTGAACATGAATACATAAAGTGCAAAATATGGTCAGAAATACCACATGAACCACATACACAAACATCCCTGGTGCAAATTTAATTTTATTTTCTTTCATTTGAACTCTCAGCTTTTCTGTAACTTTTGAATCAGTATAAGGTATATCTTCCCACAATCCCAATGTGTAGCAAACACGAGGATGCTGTTTCGCAAATCTATATGCATGAGTCAGTATTATACAAACTACTGGCACAGCCAGAAGAAAATTTGGGATCTGTTTCCATTGGTAATATCTGAGAAATCCCACATTCCAATAGTGATCCTGGACATAAGCATAAGCAAGTGGTAAACTTCTGTTACACCAGTGATCTTTATGATCCACTAGGGATTTCAATGAAGCAGTTCCAGGAAGTCTCAAGTCATTGGTTTCTGCATAAGATACAATGAAATCAGGTAGATTATGCTCTGGAACAATACAGAATTTATAGTACCCATATCCTTGGAACATCACAAATGGAATGACTGAAAGAAGAATTTCACCAACAAAAGAAATAAGAAAGACAACAGGTGCAACCAGGAACATTGGTGCTAATAATGAGTCAAAGAGTCTGGCTTTTGTCACAAAATCAGGTATTACAAACTTAAAAAAACATTTCAGTTTCTCATAGACAATGAACCCAATGTTCACAATCCCATTTGACCTCTGTACCGCTGCAAGTCCAAAAGGAAGACCACAACCCACAGAGATATTTTTAGAATTTCCATTACCACTCTTCAGCATACCATAGAACGTGAGACAAGCAAACAGAGTTTCTGAATATGCTGACACAAAGAAAATACTTGCAGGATTTACACAGTATAATATGGCTGCTTTATATGCTAACTGCTCATTCCTCAGAACCTGCAAGCTTAATCTGTGTAAAACTGAAACAGATAATATGAAAGTTACAGAATTTACAACCACGGAACTTACAACAATGACAGAATAATGACTCATGAATCCTTCAAGCAGGTAATACAAACATCCAGCAAAAATTCTTATGATCATTGGATACAAAGGGAAGAAAGCAAGACAGTTCTCATATGTATAACCATACCGTGCAATATGAATGAAGTACTGGGCATCCCAATGCACTAGACCCCCAAACAAATATTTTACAAAAGCATCAGCTAATGACTTTTCTTTGTCACTGGGATCTTGAGGACTTCGAAATGCATCGGCCTTATGATCAGGAATTATGAAATTTAAAGCAGCTGACAACAGAATGATAAATAAGCGTGAGATTACAGCAAACCAGATGACTTTCTTGTGTGGTGTTAACATCACTATACAATTACAAGTAATTTCCAACTCACAAAAGAAGACGGGTGTAACCACTTATGTGAATGACTGATATGTTGTCACACAATGTCGGTAAAGAATTACCACTATACGCTGTATAATCTCCCAGCCCAGCGTAGGTCTATGTAAATGAGTTTACTGCGTCTGGTATTGCAAACAGTTTAACCGGTCATAAAAACACAAGGCTGACAGGGTGAATGATGATGCAGGAATGGAAAGAAGTGTGATAAGGGTAGAATGTAGAAAGCATTTCAGGGTATGGCATCACACATATCAACTATACATATATATTACAAAATGAGAGCAAAAGAAGAATCAACAGGAAGTAGATATGACGAGAGCAAGATAAGGGTTTGGTTTGAGATGGTGGCTGGTCAGGAAGTTACACCGAAAACCATATCCTTCCAGGTTGGCTTCTCAGTAGTACACGTATTGCGTACAGCGGCACACAGCACAGAGTCTGTTCCAGAAACCGCTGAAAGACTGTTACTGTCTCACCAAAAACCAATAGTCAATTCATTGAACATCAAAGCAGCTGCAGTGTTACAAGGCATCCAGCTAGCAGATCTGTTTCCTTCTCATGCATTCCAGGCAATGTAAGTATAGTATCTTCTTCCACAACCTTCTGAAACAAATATCACAACATTCATAAGATTGCATAATTATTTTTATTACACTTCTGTCAGCTTGAAATATAATACCACTAATTCAGGCACATTCAAGCCCAGAAAAGTACATACATGCCTCAAGTGACATAACAATGGTACAAAAATTTCATAAAATTATTTCAAAACTTTCAAAACACAAATATTTAAGATTCAAGATTTGTGGTTTGCATGGTGATGAAAATTTAAACACGTAGTCTTCTGTGCAAAGTCTCATATGTGGTTACCAATGTTTCAGAGGAGCCTGCCATTTATATTTTCAGGGCAGGAGTCTACAAGACTCTGCACTGTCATAACCAAATACCAAAATCTGAATTTATGATTAAATTACACGATGCCATGGACTGGATAAATGGAGCTCAATTTTTGGCAAGGGAATTGACTTTTGTTTGTTTGTGCCACTATATCCACAATAACTTCAGGGCCCAGCCTTCTATCTATTAGATTTTCACGTTTGGGTTAAAGAAGTAAGAGCATGAAATGGACCACTTGCCTCAGTCGGTGCCATAAGACAGAAACTAGGCTTTTACGATCAACATCCTCTGTGTGTTTGTGTCCCTTTTAAATTCTCCATACATTTCACTTGTTTTCACGATATTAAGTATGAAAGTTATGCCACTGAAGAACACCTGGACACCGTAACAACACAGAATCACAAAGTTGTGAAGAAGTAGTGCCACTAGCATCAATTTCTTGACAGTTTGAAAGTGATGTATTTTAATGGGCACAGGAAAAATAGGAAACATTCATCAAGGTAAAATTTTTGCAAAACATAAAATAACAACACGGCAGCCATGTGAAAATGTTTGTTAGCTTTTGCCTGAATGTTGATAAATAATGAACCACTTGACAAACATTTAAAATTTGGTATGGAGATAGATCACAGGCATGCCTATACATTACGTATGGAAGCCAGGATATCGTAGTCAGTATAGTGACTTGCTATGGACTGGAAAGTCTGGGGTCTGAACCCCAATGCGAGACCTGGAGCTCACTCAGCCTCCTATACGAGTACCAGGGCCTGTTCCTGTAGGTAAAGTGGCTGGAGTGTGGGGTTAACCAATAACTCCCATCTAGCACTGAGTTTAGGGAAAGTAGAACTACAGCTAGCTAATATGTTAATATACATTCAGACACTATTCTATTAATATATTACCAAGATCTCTGACATGTAAGTTATTACTACCATTACAGGTTGGTGGTTTACTACAATGCATCTTCTACACACAACATCCATTAAAAGATGGTACACTTCACAACATACACCAAAAACAACTAGATAATGTGGAATCTCTTAAATATTAGGGTAGCATTTTAACAAATGATGGAAGATGTACTTGTGAAATTAAATGTAGGATTGCTATGGCTAAAGCTGCATTCAACAAGAGGGCTCTTTTTACTAGCACATTGGACTTGGAATTGAGGAAGAAGCTAGTGAAGTGCTACATTTGGAGTATTGCTTTATATGGTGCTGAAACTTGGGTGCTTCGGGCAGTAGATCATAAAAACCTGGAAAGTTTTGAAATGTGGTGCTGGAGAAGGATGGAAAAGATCAGTCGGACCGATCATGTGAGAAATGAAGAAGTATTACTTACAGTCAAAGAACAGTGGAATATCTTACATGAAATAAGTTAACGGAAGGCTAACTGGATTGGTCACATTTTGCACAGAAACTGCCTTCTACAACGGGTTATTGAAGGAAAGATAAAAGGGAGGATAGAAGTGACAGGAAGACAAGGAAGAAGACATAGGAAGTTGCTGGATGACATTAAGGAAAGAAGAGGATACTCTCATTTGAAGGAGAAAGCTCTAGATCGCACTATGTGGAGAGCTCACTTTGGAAGAGGCTTTGGACCTGTCGTAAGACAGACTACTAAATGAATGAATGACTTCACAACAACTTTTTATCTCTATATATTAAACATAGTTTTAAAATCACCTTTTAGATACTGAATATATACACTGATAATATAATTTATTTTCAACGGTGGAACAGTTCTGACACTTTGTAAACTGTATTCTTGTTTATACCTCCCTGAACATGGCCACATAAGTGGATGAAACATCTTGCAGGATACCTAGTAATTACACTATGTCAAAATACTATTGTGTATTCATTGGTATTGATATTGTATTCATTTAATTAACACATGGAATATGGACCATATAAAAATGACATACTGATGATTTAAGTAACTAGTGTACTCAAGATTAAACATTAAAATGTTCACAGATGACAGCCCAAAGAAGTTTAATAGGTCTAATGCTCATACACATAGCCATGGTGTTTGCAGTTGCCTCTGCACAGGAGCCACAAGTAATCCCAAGTACCTCAGAGTCTCCTACAACCATGACACAGCCAACTCCAACAAAACCATCAAGTGGTAAGTTTGGTACCATCTGTCTTAACAACACTACACTAAAGACAAGATAAGGACAGCTATCATTTGGTTTTACTTCCTGTATCTACATCCATTTGTCAGATGTGGAGACAAAAATGGGGGCAAGCTTGTTGATACACAACATTTATTATTGTAAATTCAATAGCAGCCACAGGTTTCAGCTATGAAAGCAACCGTCATCAGGACATATGTATCAGTGTAAAAAGAAAATTATATAGCTGAAGCCATACATACAATTATAAAATCTATGGTTGAGAACTCACCCTAGCATAATGTATATGTGAATATTGCATCTGGAAAGCATTTTACTATAAAGGTACTGTAAAAAGCCATTAAAAATTAAGTTATATAAATTAAAAAACAACTAATATTAAAATTAAAAGCTGCCATAAGAGTCCATGTTTTAAGCTGATGAATGGTAGGCCATGTGTGGGTGGTTGAAAGTACAGAAGTGGTAAGCCATTCAGTTATCATATACTTAATAATAGATGAATGGCTATTAAATAGTATTTAATAGCATGTAATAGCATCAGCACTAATGCTATTAAATATCCATCAAAAAACTTCAACAAACTAAGGTTTATAATTTTACAATTTGTAGCAAAACAAAGCATATGAATTCAGATAATCCAACCAAAGCCAGGTGAGAATTTAGCAAAACTTACACGAAATGAAAAGGGGGTGAATATACCAAAGACAGTGTCATCATACATACATATATACCTACACACATACGTAGGTACATAACATATGTATGCACATACATACATACACACATACATACAAACATACATATCTACCCACCTACCTACCTACATACATGCATACTCTTGTTGTCACATTGACATTTGGAGACATAAAATTTGTCGGACAAGACTTTTTCTAAGGCAAAATTATCTGGATTTTTAGCCACTGAATCTTGCCTAAAGACAAATAACAAAAATTCAGATTTATTACAACTGACAAACAAATAAGAATTTCTTATGCCCCTGTATATGACTTTTTACTATATGCTTCATGGTGTTCCCAATAATATTAGCAGAATTTCTATTATATGCCAAATAACTGGAACTGCTTATGTACTGTACTTTGAAATATGTGCATTAGAAAGTATTTTAAAACTTTTTATGGCCACAGAAAAATTGGCGGTTCAAAAAGTGTAGACATGACAAGTTCTGCTTTCAGAACAGCCTGTCCTAGACACTCCACAGCTATAGGTTTTATATCATGGTATAAAAACCATACCTTATTAATGCCAATACAGGTACGGACAAACCTGACAAGGATCAATGGGCAACAGATGGCAAAAGGAACAAATTACTGGCATGGCTGATTGATGGATGCTGGAATGAAAACATGCTGACATGTGGAGATCCTAAGGAACCTGAAGGAGCAGAGTATGAAGGTTACGATGGATTTTACAATAACCTTGCTCGGCCTGACTTGGGTGCTGTGGGTATGTAAAGCTAATGCTACAGCAACTCATCACTACCACCACAACCGCCACTTCATTTTATTATTACCCTGTGAAGCCCAATCTTATAAATATCTGTACATCTTCAAAATTGCATGACAAAGGTCTCATTTCCTTCAGGTTGGTCAGGTGTGACAGATTCTCAATAAGACAAAGATGGAGTGAAGAAAAGTAAGTTGAACAATTGCAAGTCATGCACACCAGAATGACTGTACTTGACAGGACATGCTCCTTCCAAAATATGACAATTCCTGGTCATATCTACAGAGAAATCATCATTGTCATCATTGTCATCCTCCTCCTCCTCCTCCTCCTCATCATCATCATCATCATCTGTAGTGCTACAACTCTTCTAGAATCCTGGTCTCCATTCTAGTGACAAATACATTACTTCTTTCACATATATTTAAAATAACAAGTAATTTTACACCCTTCTAGTCCATCTACTGCATGTAGAGCCCAACATACTTTAGCAGTTTCATGAGACTTTGTATAGTACCTACACTATATTCTGTCAAGTCAATTTATGCAGGCCTCCAGATAGGACCTTTTATTGTACTCTTAATCATCTACAATCTCTGAATTGTACTTGTTTCCTGTTATGCACTACATAATTTGACAAACACTTATGCAATATTCATATAGTTAATGAAGCAAATGTAAATATTCTATAAAAAAATACTTCATTGTGATACAGTCAATACATTTAATATTAGGTACACTATGTCGCCTCAGGACATTAAATTAAAATAATGCAAGAAGCTTAGTATGTGACAGGAATGGTATTTGCAGATACTCCCCTACTACGGCGCGTGCCTGCAGCATACAAGGATGGTGTGTATGAGCCTTCAGGTCACGATCGACCTAACCCATTGGAACTCAGCGAGCAGCTACTGAAAGGTGATATTGGTACTCAGTCAAGAACCGGAAAAACTGCACTACTTGTATTTTTCGGTAAGAGTTTGGAAAATCACACTCATTTTAATGAAAAGCACTAAAAAGCCATAATTTAAGTACTGAAACAAAAATGGGCTCATTTCACAGAAATAAAGAAAGGGTACTAGCATTACAAAAATACCAGCAGGCAAAAAAGTATCTTATTTGATTAAAGGTATTAGTCTTAGCTTTATGGCATGAAGTACACTATGCAACAAGTGCATACAATGAATGCACAACTAGCAAAAAAATTTTATATCTGGTGTAAGTGGGACAGATGGAGATGTTCAACAGAAAAATCTGTCTGACAAATATGGGGTTGATTATTGCTCCCACATGACTTGCATGTCACAAGAAGATTAAATCAAACTTTATCATCCACCTCCAATACCGCTCATTATAAAAAAATGAGCATCAGATCTCATTACATTCCACAACTTTAAAATTTTTACATTTACCTGCATTCTCATATAATGTACAAGGGCAAACCAAAATAAAATAAGCAGGAATGAGTTTGTTAGTTGTTCGTGTCTGTATTGTGCAGGGGCACAAAGTACAGTTTTCACTTACCGAGTATAAATTTTTATGTTGGACATATCACAGACGAAACTGTATTTCATTGGGGGGGGGGGGAGACTTAATAGGTGCAGTCACAACATGAAGTACACATCCTTTTTACAAAGTCTGTATTGTCAGAACAAATAGAATGATACTGTGGAGTTTGGCATTCAGATACACCTTACCTTAGGCAAACATCTGAACTCATATTCAGCATCATTACAGAACCAACAGTACGGGTAAAAAATCCCTGAAATTACAGAAACGTGTATGTACAGTAGAATTTTATCTGTCACTGACGTCTCTGCGTATTTTAAGCTCTTAATCTCAGGTAAACATAATACCTCTTTCTGATTCAATTTACCCACCATTCCTTATCCAAGGAGGAACCCTGATAAGAAAAAAAAAAAATGCTGAGCCTGCGACTAGCAGCTTATGTGCACGCTCACAGTATGGTGTACAGAGCGCACTTACATTTCCTCATCTGCAACAACCATAAACCTTTATTTGAACTTGTGAAACCACATGAAATATTGTTTTCAATTAAATCACGTCGCCAAACACTGTCGTGCAGTGCGGCGTTTCTCGACCGTAAGTGTGCGGGCTCCTTCATGTGTACGAGCTGTGCCTAAGCGGTCCGTGATCTCTTAAAACGAATTTCACCCCCCGGCCGGATAACGTAGAGACATTTAAAGTAACGGGCAAAATTGCATTTACGCCCTTAAGTTACGGGCGGCTTTAACTGCGCCGATTTTTATAAAAAACGCGATCACTCAATAAATTTTTGTGGACATCTCCTGTACCAGATTTAACCAAACCGCACCTCGAGAAATGCACAAAACATGGACAAAATTTCACTTATGCCCTTAAGTAATTATTGGTTTCGCTGCAACGATTTCATGAATTCACAACCGCTCAACGGTAATGAATGGTGATCTAATTCTGATTCACCCAAATTACTAAGGAAATATAAGAAGTGTAGGTACCAATTCATTCATGCCTAGACTGTTACCATGTCTACGACTGTTACTGAGCCGATCTTCCCGAAACTCACGCCTGCACGACAGCCTTCTGTAAATTACTCCCATACCGAATTTCATGAAAATGCGGAAAACGGTTTAGTCGGTTACATTAAGTCAAAGCGAGACGGACGGACGGACGCAATCTCTACATAAGGCTTTTTTGGCTTTGCAGAGAACGCCTACGAATGATTCTACACGTATTCTTACTACGTGACTCCATACCCGAGTTCACACACCATATATTCAATCGTTCATTAGTTAGCGGCGTCACAAAGAACGCCAAATATACAGACGCTCTAATATAGTAACTTATTCAGTCAATAACACAACATTTATTGGTAATCAATATTAAAATTACGGCCACATGTTTCGGTTCACTGAACCATCATCAGGCCAAATACAAAACACACTAATGGTACATTCAGTGAGCGCGTACACTATGGGATCCCATACCGTTTACAAATTATATTAACATTAAAGGTCATGTTTAATTCTGTTAGCCGATGTATTATATATATATATATATATATATATATATATATATATATATATCCTGTAAGTATGACTTGTTAAAATATTTAAAATGCTAGATTACATAAGTATTAAGAGTATAACAAGCTCTTGTTAGATGGGGTTGTTATGGTTGCAGCTAATATCGTCACAGGTTGGTCGTATTTTAAGTTGTAGAGCTCTGTTAGCAAGTATCTTCTTGCCGTTATATGAAAGGCCACGTTCTGAGTTATGTATCACACGCTAATGTAATTTATGGCGACTGTTTCATCTCAAGTTACTTCTTCTTTTTATGTCCTATGGAAGAATGAGTTCTAACTTGTATAACATACGTCTTGCGGCTCTTATCAGCACGTCTTAATTAGACCCAGCACCATTTTGAATATTATGGGTACAATTAAAACTGTGAAGGTTTTGTATATTCAAACTCTGCGTCAGTTTATGGGATGAGTGTATCCGTATATAGACGGACGTCTGGTTGTATGTACCGTATGGGTGGTTCTGTAATGGTAATGGTGACTTTAGTTGAACGTAGTAAAAGCTAAAGCAATCCCATTACAGGCCTGGAGAGGCCCTGAGGGTTCCAGGAGGTTGAGGCTACCAGATTTCAAGACAATCGGCACAGGAAGGTGGTAAGGTCAGCCCTACGCACCGGCCGCCTTTACCCCCACGAAATATTCCTGGTTTACTCCCAACAAATATTCCTCGTACTCATTTCTGTTAGAGGCTGAGTCAACCCCAGGGCCAAAGCGCGGCCGGTAGGATTGTCAATGAAAAATTCCAATGACATAATCGGGAATCGAACCCGCGACCTTCCAGTCTGTAGCGCAGTGGAGTTGAACGTAGTAATCTAGTTATAAAATTAATTATGGGAATGTGTATGTACTTACGATTTAAATTTGCAGGACAGTTTGCTTGTGTGCACTGCGTGTGACTGAGGTGTGTGCGGAAGAACTGGTGCGCTCTGTCGGTGTCTTCTAGAATTAATGTCTCGAGTACTACATTTGGTTTGACTGTACATTTGTCGTTTATCTGGTTATCAATTTGTGTTTTTTGTATTTCTTTGTAAATGTAGAATTTTCCCATTGTATCCAACATTTTACCTTTACTCGTAGTATGTATTACCTCCATGATGTTTTCTACGGGGCCGAGGGAGTGCTAACTGTCTAGTAGGCGATGAGCAAATGTAGACTTGTTCGTGTATTTATAATCGCGAAAGTGTTCCTGAAATCTTACGTGAAATGGTCTATCTGTATGTCCGATATAATTATTGCAGTCCGGGCATGTTAGTTGGTATACTCCGCATTTGTCAAATTTACTCTCATTATGGTTTTGTTGTTTGGATAGCAATTTTCCTATAGTATTTTGTGTCGTGAAAACACTTTTCAGGGGAATACTTTTTAAAAGTTTCGTGACAAATTTTGTTTCTTTACCGACATAAGTGAACTTGGCCCATTCGGTTTTCGGCGTATTTTGCTTTACTTTGTTTCCCGCTGTAGTGGATTTCTTTAGGATTGAGATGTCATATTTATTGTTGCATAATATTTGTTTTATCGTGTCGTTTTCTTTCTCTTTGCTTATGACATTTAAGTTACATGTTTCCATTCCATTAGTTAGATATATTATTGCTGCTAGTTTATGTTCATGGGAATGACAAGAGTCGTTTGGAATAATAATAAACTGTCCTGCAAATTTAAATCGTAAGTACATACACATTCCCATAATTAATGTTATAACTAGATTACTACGTTCAACAACACCATTACAATTACAGAATCTCCGATACGGTACATACAACCAGACGTCCGTCTATATACGGATACACTCATCCCATAAACTGACGCAGAGTTTGAATATACAAAACCTTCACAGTTTTAACTGTGCCCATAATATTCAAAATAGTGCTGGGTCTAATTAAGACGTGCTGATAAGAGCCGCAAGACGTATGTTATACAAGTTAGAACTCAGTCTTCCATTGGACATAAAAGGAAGTAACTTGCGATGAAACAATCGCCATAAATTACATTAGTGTGTGATACATAACTCAGAACGTGGCCTTTCACATAACGGCACGAAGATACTTGCTAACAGAGCTCTACAACTTAAAATACGACCAACCAGTGACAATATTAGCTGCAACCATAATGACCCCATCTGACAAGAGCTTGTTATACTCGTAATACTTATGTAATCTAGCATTTTAAATATTTTAACAAGTCATACTTACAGGATATATATATATATATATATATATATATATATATATATATATATATATATATATATATAATACATCGGCTAACAGAATTAAACATGACCTTTAATGTCAATATAATCTGTAAACAGTATGGGATCCCATAGTGTGTGCACTCACTGAATGTACCAGTAGTGTGTTTTGTATTTGGCCTGATGATGGTTCAGTGAACCGAAACATGTCGCCGTAACTTTCAATTTTAATACTGATTACCAATATATGCTGTGTTATTGACTGAATAAATTACTATATTATTGCAAAACACAATGGGATGGCTCCCATCAAAATAAAGACGCTCCCCAGCTTAAGACACCGTGGGCAACCGCTCATATGCACGACCATCACACAAGCCGTATAACAAACTGCTAAAGGTTTGTAAACAATTTCCCGAACCTTTTAAAAGAAAAGGCAAGGGAAGAAATTAATAATGGGGCCGTACTGCTTGCATAACAACTTTATCTCGAGAATGACAATGGAGATGTAGAACAACTACATGAAAATGTTGATATTTCCGACTTACGACATCGACGTACGACCCGGTCGTAAGAACAGAACTCCGCTGTACGTTCAGGAGTGCCTGTACTCAAGAAATAGAACTCACAAAGCTCCAAGATTGTATACCTACTATACAAAAAAATACCAAATATGAATATTTTCTAAGGACCTACTACCATATTTTTCTTTAAATTCTACAACAAGTGGTACTAGCATTGCTCCACCCTGAATGGGATCATCATACTGACGTTGTTAATGAAGAGAAATTAAAGGCGGTCTCTAGCAGTATGATACTACGAGGTAATGCCAAGTTTGATAAAATTCTATTTCATGGTTCATAAACCAATAAGGCATGCAGAGAGATGAATGGATACAGTGCCTTGGAAATCCTGATGAAGTAAGGGAAGTCATGCATATACTTTTATATACTTCAGAACCTTGTATGAACGATACTTAAGAACTCAAACGAAAACATTTCATTATGTTACATTAAGTTGCTTATCACCTCTCATTCTGCACAGGTCAACAAGTGGTTGAGGAGATACTGGATGCACAGAGACCTGCATGTCCTCCAGAATACTTCAACATACAAATACCAGAAAATCATTCATACCGAACAAATAAACCAAATCATTCTGAAATGCCTGTTTTGAGGACACGGTATGATATGCGCACTGGGTTCTCACCAAACAATCCTCGTCAACAGGTACAGTGAATGTTTCTCTGTAACATTGCTTCTTTTGCAGGTTCAGATGCAAAAAATGTGGTAGTAATCTCATCATTCCATTAAGAGAAACAGAAAACCACTACCTTCAAACCCGGGCACAACTGTGATACACTATCATGTTACTGTTAATTCAGTTAACCCTTTAAACGCCGATTTAAATCCCATCTGCCACCTGCTAGCATTATTCGGAGCTCACCATATTCTCCACGTTAGCTGGATAAGGGTTAAACTCAAATATTAATTAAAGCTGAGTTACAATCTTGGATCACAGTACTGTCTATCAAATTGACTGCTGACATGGTGTAGGGACTAATTAGTCAATTTCCACACTCATGGAACACCCTGAATTAAACATTATACAGTATATCCTCATGCCAGTGAATAACAAGACAAAAACGTGTCAGTACAAAATCCTGCTCATGGATCCTATCGTGAGCCAATTCAGTCCATTTCACTTCACACTGCTAGAATTGAACTCCTTAGGATCAGATTTTATACACATTGCATTCTGATCATTAAAATTTTAAATATAGCAATGTTTACATTTACATTTCATATACATTTCAAAGATCCAAGCTCCATCCAATCACTTCAATATGAAACCTGTCAATACACACACACACACATTGTTTCACATAATATCACTTACAAGTAAACAATAACAATTAATATAATAAAACACAGCAACAATAAATAAATACAGAACATCACAACAGTAAAATGTACAAAGTGCATGTATATAAATATTACTTGTAACAAAACTAATAATTTGTATTGTTATGTATTAAAAAATTCTTACATGAGTAAGGAAATACCTTCTCAGTGATGACTTAAAAAGTGTTTTATTTTCATATAATTCCAATATATTTGAGGGTAAATGATTAAATATTTTTATAGCAGAATAAGTGACACCTTTTTTTAACAGAAGTAAGTTTCACTGACGAAAAATGTAACTGATTTTTGCTCCCACTATGAATATCATGCAACGACAATTTAGTTTTAAAGATATCTAAATTATTAAATACAATCATTATTAACGAAAAAACATACATGCAAGGTACTGGCAAAATATTTAGTTTCACAAACCAACTATTATAGGAACATCTTCAGCCTACCCCCAACATAGCTGTCTATCAAACAGCAATGCAGCACATACAAAAAAATCTGTAATCTTAGTTCATACTTATCTCCCAAACATATTCTTTAAAGAAGCATTACTTCATTATCAAGACTGCACCGAGGCTGTTGCACGGTTCAGAACACTAGTCAACTGGGTTCAGTCCTAGGTTAGACATTGTGGGATATGTGGGGCAGTTGGACAGGATTTTCTCTAAGTACTATCTATGCTTTTACCCTGTCAGTATCATTCTACCAGTGGTTCATATTCATATTTCATTCATTTTGCTCCAGTTCTATATAATCTTAGCAGTTGACAGCATAACTATATTCTCTCCGTCAAGACAACATTTGTGAAAGAATTATCAGTGGACTAATTTTGAAATGTTTTTTTTTACCATTCAACCAGGATCATGTGTCTTCCTGTCCAAAAATACATAAAACACGAGGCACAAATCCATAATTTTGTACTGTTTTTTTTTTTTTTTTTTTTTTTTTTTACTTTTCACAATTTTTTTTACAGTTGAATGAGATTACACCATGGCTTGATGGTGGTCTTATATATGGAACAACTAAAGCCTGGTCTGATCACCTTCGACTATACAAAAATGGAACAATGGCCCCACGTGGTCTGTTGGCAACTTCACATGATGGACTATTCCCAGACTACAACACATTGCGGCTGCCCATGGCCAATCCACCGCCGCCATTTTATCACAGAGACTTTGCAATGAAGCATGAAACCTTCAAAGTCGACAGATTCTTTAGTAAGTTATGTTACTTATTCCAGAATACAAAGCCTGATGTGAATGAAAGATGCATTATATTTGTCATAAATATTTTCTCTACGCCAAATGAGACAGTGGATACGTATTCTTAACAAGCAAGTTTTCAGGAGGATGACCACATACTAATATTTTACAGTCTATTAACCTCACATAAGTAACAGGTTTTATAAATGTTAATACCAACATTACTCCATAGCAAATATTCTAA